>ERZ827488.234-NODE-234-length-89404-cov-6.145687_pt1 | contig 89404 bp, 78 predicted proteins | sample MGYA00519771_ERZ827488 | MGnify/ENA primary metagenome ERZ827488 (study PRJEB31778, sample SAMEA3449323) | human gut metagenome | biome: human gut; feature: human-associated habitat; material: faeces | place: United Kingdom | collected 2010/2012 ... | reverse complement strand
CCTGATGCACCTGATATGTTTGGTGCAACAGATTATACTGTTACTAAGAACAGAAAATGGTGGGTTGATGATGGCGTTGATACAAGCCTTTCAAAGCTTCAGTCAACTCCTGAATATTGGAGTTATAACAGTGACGAGTCCTATAACACTGAAGGCTCATGGAATTTTAAGTCCGGTGGTAGAGTTGAAGACTATGCTAACAGTGGTTATGAAGACCACCGTAACGACTACAAGCCTGTAGTTGCTGCCACTGTATCTTCACAGGGCACTAATGCAGGAATTGCAAAAGCTTTTGCTGATAAAAAAGCTGGTAATAAAAACGCTGTTACTGACTATGTAAAAGATTATATCGATAATTATTACGGTGTAGATGCTTCACATACTTACGAAGCAGTTAAGGAAGCCGGAAACCTTCTTAACCCGGCTAAGCTTAAAGCAGGCGACCGTATTGCTGTAACAGTTGAATTTGGTGGTTTTGACGTTCTTCAAAACGGTCAGTTCAAGGGTAAGTTTAATAAGGACTATCTTAAAGCGGCTGCCTATTCTTCAAAGCCATCACGTAGTGATACTTGGAAGCCAGTTGTATCAGGTGCAGCAGGATGTATCGCTGATGGTACTCAATTTTATCCTACAGCGTTAGCCTTTGCAGGAAACAATGTAAATGTTGAAGATGGTACATTCTATGGTGCAGTTACAGGTAAGGCTGCTGTGGCAGGTGATCAGTCAGTATCTAACTATATTGGTATTGGTGATGACGGCACAAAACCATTCGGTAAGTACGGTATTGTTTCTTTTGTATATAGTTTTGAAGTTCTTCAGGATTGTGACCTTTCAGATGTATTTACATTTGACACAGATATTGCAGGTACAGAGTTTGAGCCTTATTACAGAACTTCAATTGACGGTACAGGTGCACCAAATAACTGTAATGCAGTAAATCCTGAATTGTTCCTTATTACACATGACGATACAGATAGCACTTTTGCTAACTGGGCATTAATTTGGACAGATTATGCAAAGGATTCAACACCTGAAACTAAGACTTATACTATTACATTTAATGACATCAACGGCAAGACTGTTGATACGCAGACAGTTAAAGAAGGCGATACTCCAACAGTTCCTTCAACAAATACTGCTGCAGCTGTAAATTATAAGAGCGATAATAAGCACGAAGTAACAACTTACTCATGGCCTGCAGTATCAGCTGCTACTGCAGATGCAACTTACACTGAGGTTGCTACTACAGCTGAGGAAAAATGTAACATTACTTATGCAGAGACAAGCAAGCATACACTTGTTTCAGGTACTGTTCTTACAGGAACATGTACTGTATGTAATCATGTAGATACTCAGACTAAGGACGATAAGCTTGACGGTACAGCTTACTATGCTGCACTTGATGCTGCAAAGGCAGTTGACGGTACTAAGTACACAGCTGAATCTTATGCTAAGGTAACAGCTGCTCTTGAGACTTATGCTCAGGCTAAGGTTGAAGCTTATACAGATCAGGCACAGGTAACTGCTGCTGCTACTGCTCTTGAAAATGCAGTTAAGGGTCTTGAGGCTCTTCCGACATCAGATGTTTATACTTACACATTTGTTGGCGGTAAAACTCAGACTGTAACAGCTGATAAGGGCGCTGCTCCTATAGCTCCTGCTAACACAGCTGCTACAACAGTTGATAATAAGAACGGTACTCATACAGTAACAACTTACACTTGGGAAAAGACAGGCGAATTCACATTTGCTGAAAAGGCTAATGCTGATACTAAGGATTGTACTTACGGTGAGTACACAACTGTAACTGCTTCTACAATTGCTAAGGCAGGTACTGAAAAGGCTACATGCTCAGTATGCGGTCACGAAAATGTAAGAGACCTTGCTAAGCTTGACGGTACAGCTTACTATGCTGCACTTGCTAAGGCAGAGGCTGTAAAGGCTGACGATTACACAGCAGAATCTTATGCTAAGGTAACAGCTGCTCTTGAAGCTAACGCTAAGGCTACTGTTGAAGCTTATACAGATCAGGCACAGGTAACTGCTGCTGCTACTGCTCTTGAAGATGCAGTTAATGGTCTTGTTAAGGTTTATACAATCACATTTACAAACGCTGCAGGCACTGTAGTTGATACTCAGAAGCTTGCTGCAGGCGCTACTCCTGTAGCTCCAAAGACAAATACTGCTGATACAACTGCTACACCGGCAGGTAATAAACAGCACAGCCATACAACTTATAGCTGGCCGGAAGTTTCTGCTGTAACAGCAAACGCTAACTATGACGAAGTTGCTAAGGTTGTAACAGAAGATTGCACAAAGGGTAAACCTGTTGTAACAGAGCCTACACTTGATAAGCCGGGTTCAGAAGTTACAAGCTGTACAATTTGCGGTCAGGTTCTCGAAACTAAGGTTCTTCCTCAGCTTAAGGGTTATGATATCACAGTTGCTAAGACTGCTTACGGTACAACAACTCTTAACAGCGAGGACGCAACAAACGGTAAGACTACTAAGGTTCCTGCTAACTCAACTGTAACTCTTACAGCTCAGGCTAATGAGGGTGCAGAGTTCGTAGGTTGGAAGGTTGCTAACAAGCTCGTTTCAACTAACGAAACATATTCATTCACAGCAGTTGCTGATACAGAGGTAACTCCTGTATTTACAGAAACAGCTGAATCAACATTCGTAGTTGTATTCATTGATATGTACGGTAACGTTGTATCAACTCAGGAAGTAACAAGCGGTGCAAACATTAAGGTTCCTGCAACTGCTCCTATCTATCCTGGTTATACATTCAAGGGCTGGGCTCTTACAAACGATGAGATTACCGCTCTTACAGAAGGTAAGACCATCAGAGCTATCTATGAGAAGGATGCTACTCAGACTTACACAGTTAAGGCTGCAGGCGCAACAATCACAGTTAACGGCACTGACTACACTGACAAGGCTGAAAATGTTGCATATGATGCTAAGGTAACAGTTACTAAGGCAGGCGCAACATCATGGACAGTAAACGGCGCAACAGTTGGTTACGGTGAATCGTACTCATTCTTCTGTGCTTCGGATATCGAACTCACAGCAGTTACAAAGGCTGATGACACTTCTAAGACTCAGGTTGCTATCGTTTCAACAACTCGTCCTTCAGCTACAGATTGTGACGTTCTCTTTGTTGCAACACGTACTGTTGCCGATAATGAGACAGTATATAGCCAGGGCTTCGTATATGGTAAGAATGTAACAGCTTCTGACCTTACACTTGAAAACGTTGGCAATACTGCATCAGGTACAAATCCTGGTAAGGTTAGAGTTATTTATAACAACATCAACGCTTCACAGATTGGTTTGAACTACGGTCTTACTGCAAAGACAGGCGTTGCCGGCGCAAGAGCATTCGTAGTTACTAAGGATGCAGATGGTCATGTTCATACTTACTATTCAGAAGCATCACTTTACGACTATAATGCTTAATTAACACAATTTAGCAAAGCTTTCACCTCTGCCTTAAGGGGTGGAGGCGAGCTTTGATAAATTAAGGAGGACACACCTAATGAAAGAGCTTTATACAAAGCCGGTGTCAGAGGTTAATGAATTTTCTCAGACAGCTGATGTTATTACTACATCCGGTGGTACTGACTGGGGCTTCGGTGGAAATGACTAATCTGACACTTTGATTAAAGCATTTGGAGACGGCAGAAATGCCGTCTCTTTTTGCGTTTTTAAAACCTTGAATAAAAAAATAAACTAAATATTAATCATTCCCGAATATGACATTTTACCTTTAACTGTATATTGACAAATAATTAACAAACATATAAAATGAAATTGTAATTTATGACATAAGATGTATATTTTAGAGGGAGAATACTATGTCAAATAAGGAGTATGAATACAAATTTGATACTGTCAAGCCGCCTAAGGATAGGGTGTACGATGACAGAGTGATGCATTATTAAAATCATTCAAACGAGCCTGCACGTCCATTGATTTTGGCACTCGGCAAGCATATTACAGACAGAGTTTTGTATAAATTACCGTGGCTTCCAAAGGTAGGCAAAAAGCTTACCGTTAACGACCCTGAGTATTGGGGTCTTGCCTCAATTGTAACCGACGAGATGGCAGAGGTTGCCCTTAAGATGAAGGTGCACAAGGGTATGAAGCTTAAGGAAATTATAAAAGCTACGGGTAAAAGTGCCGCTTACCTTGAGCCGCTTCTTAAGGAAATGGCAAATATAGGTCTTGTTGAATTTAATTGGGAAAATCCGGAGCATGAAAAGCAATATATGCTTCCTATGTTCGTTCCCGGAAGCGCAGAATTCTTTAATATGAAATGGGATAATATTTGTGAGCATCCGCAGGTTGCAAATTTCTTTGAGCGTATGACTCAGCTTCCGCTTGAAGCAATTACGCCGATGGTGCCTCCGGGAGGCGCCGGAATAGGTATGCACGTTATCCCTGTTGAAAAGGCAATTTCAATGGAAAATCAGTCTGCTGATGTGGAACATATTTCTCATTGGCTTGATAAATATGACGGCAAATATGCGGCAGGCCCGTGTTCGTGCCGTTATAGCCGTGCAATGTGCGGCGAAGGCTGTGCCGATGACCCTGAGGATTGGTGTATCGGTGTCGGCGATATGGCGGATTACCTTGTTGAAACAAATAAGGGCCACTATATCACATGTGAAAAGGTTATGGAAATTCTTCAGCGTGCCGAGGATAACGGTTTTGTTCACCAAATTACTAATATCGACGGTGAAAATAAAATTTTTGCTATCTGTAATTGCCAGGTAAAGGTATGCAATGCGCTTCGTACCTCCCAACTTTTTAATACGCCTAATATGTCACGCTCGGCGTATGTGGCTAAGGTTGAGGCTAAGGATTGCGTAGCCTGCGGCAAGTGTGTTGAATTTTGCCCTGCCGGTGCCGTTAAGCTCGGTCAAAAGCTTTGCAAAAAAGACGGCTCTGCTGTTACATATCCTAAGCAAGAACTTCCCGACGCAGTTAAATGGGGCAAGGAAAAATGGTCTCCAGATTATAGAGATAAAAACAGAATTAATTGCTACGATACAGGTACGGCGCCTTGCAAGACTGCCTGCCCCGCTCATATCGCAGTTCAAGGCTATCTTAAAATGGCGGCTCAGGGCAGATATACCGATGCTTTGGCTCTTATTAAAAAGGATAACCCTTTCCCTGCAGTTTGCGGCAGAGTTTGTAATAAGAGATGCGAGGAGGCTTGCACAAGAGCAACTCTTGATGAAGCGGTTGCTATTGATGACGTTAAGCGCTTTATCGCTCAAAAGGACCTTGACAGTAAAACAAGATATATTCCTAAAAAAGTAATACCTTCAAATAGGGGCGAGTTTAAAAATAAAATTGCCATTATCGGCGGCGGACCGGCAGGCCTTTCGTGCGCATATTATCTTGCACTTACGGGATACAGACCTATAGTGTTTGAAAAGAATGAAAAACCCGGCGGTATGCTTACTTACGGTATTCCGTCCTATAAGCTTGAAAAGGATGTTGTTGAGGCGGAGATTGACATTATTCGTGCGCTTGGTGTTGAGATTAAATGCGGCGTAGAGGTTGGTAAGGATATCACTCTTGACGAACTTCGCAAGGATGGATATGAGGCATTTTATATTGCTATCGGCTGTCAAGGCTCAAGAAAATCGGGCGTTGACGGTGAAGACGCAGATGGTGTTATGAGCGCTGTTGATATTCTCCATGAGATTGCCGAAAATCACGACCTTGACCTTAAAGGCAATAAAACCGTTGTTATCGGCGGTGGTAATGTTGCCGTTGATGTTGCACGTTCAACTAAGCGTTGCGGCGCTGATGTTTTGGGTATGTTCTGCCTTGAAAGCAGAGAGGAAATGCCTGCGAGCGAAGAGGAAATTTTTGAAACCGAGGACGAGGGTATTCAAATAAACAACGGCTGGGGCGTTAAGGAAATTCTTGAAGAAAACGGCAAGGTGACAGGCGTTGTGCTTAAAAAATGCACAAGTGTTAAGGATGCAGACGGCAAATTTAACCCTCAGTATGACGAAAATGATACTCAAACAATTGAATGTGACCGTATTTATCTTTCAATCGGTCAGTCAATTGAATGGGGTAGTCTTATCGACGGCGAGGCGGTAGAACTTGGCAGAGGTAACGCTCCTCAGGCAGACAGTCTTACTTATCAAACAGAGCAAAAGGATATTTTCGTCGGCGGTGACGTTTACACAGGCCCTCGCTTTGCCATTGACGCTATTGCTGCCGGCAGAGAGGGTGCAGAGTCAATCCATAGGTTTGTTCATTTCAACGCAAGCCTTACAGTCGGCAGAAACAGACGTGATTTCATAATGCTTGATAAGAACGATATCCTTGTTGACAGTTACGATAATTCCTCACGTCAAATCCCGAATATTAATAAGAAAATTGACGCTAAATCTTCGTTTAAGGATGCTCATCTTCCCCTTACAGAGGAGCAGATTAAAAAAGAAACTGCACGATGTCTTGGTTGCGGTGCATCCGTTGTTGACGAAAATAAGTGCATAGGCTGCGGAATTTGTACTACCAAGTGCGAATTTGATGCAATTCATCTTTTTAGAGATAATCCCGAATGTAGCACAATGGTTAATTCAGATGACAAGATGAAAGCAATTTTGCCTTATATGATTAAGCGTAATTTCAAGATTAAAAAAGTTCAAAAGGCTAAAAAGGATTAATTATGCACGAACTTGGTATAGTTTTTCATATCATTAACGAAATTGAAGATGTAGGCAAGGAAAATGAGCTTAAAACGGTATCGTCTGTTACGGTTGAAATAGGCGAGGTTTCGGGTGTGCTGCACGATTATCTTGAGGATTGTTGGAAATGGGCTTGCTCAAAGAGTGAGCTTATGAATGGGGCAGAACTTAAGGTAGAAGTTATCCCGGCAGTAACGTATTGCGAAAGTTGCAAGGGCGAATACAAAACCGTAGAGTATGGTAAAATTTGCCCTTACTGTCAAAGCGAAAAAACCTATCTTCTTTCGGGTAATGAAATTATGATAAAGGAAATTGAGGCACGGTAGCATATTAATGCGCTCTGTTTTGATGATATGATTTTTATTTAACTTTTTTTAGAGGAGGGGGAATGACAATGTTATTCCAAATTTACGGCGACATGGCAGGCTGGCAACTTCTCGGCTGGGTAATGGTCTTTGTCGGTCTCGTCGTTATGAATGAAATTGCAAGGCGAACAAAAGCAGGCGGAATTTTTTGCTTCTTTGTTTTACCGGCAGCACTGACGGTATATTTCATTGCAATTTATATCGGTGCGGCTAAGGGAGCTGATTGGGCACTTCAAAATGATACCTATGTTCATATGAACAGCTGGTTCCATTATGCAAAGCTTTATGCGGCAACAGCAGGTTGTATCGGCTTTATGATGCTTAAGTATAAATGGGGCATCGGCAAAAAAGATTGGTTTAAGGTGTTCCCGTTTGCAATCGTCGCTATCAACATTCTTATCGCAGTCGGTTCTGACTTCGAGTCGGCAATTAAAGGCGGAATTTCAGGCGGCTGGTGGCTTTCGTCTGAAAATGTATGGCTCTATGGCGGCTGGTGGAACTGGGTGAACGGTATCGCCGGTATTATAAATATTTTCTGTATGACAGGCTGGTGGGGTATCTATTCCTCAAAGAATAAGCAGGATATGCTGTGGCCTGATATGACATGGTGCTACATTTTGGCTTATGACCTTTGGAACTTTGAATATACTTATAATAATCTCCCTACTCACTCTTGGTATTGCGGCCTTGCACTTCTTCTTGCTCCTACATTTGCAAATGCATTTTGGAATAAGGGCGGTTGGATTCAAAACAGAGCTAACACACTTGCACTTTGGTGTATGTTTGCTCAGGTATTTCCGCTTTTCCAAGACAAGAGCCGCTTCTCGGTTCTTACATCCGTTTATGCAGACGGATATATGGACCCTACAGTTCCGCCAACAAACGCAGACCCTACAATGCAAGGCGTAATTGCCATTATTGCTCTTGTGGCTAATGTTTGTGTATTCGCTTCTATTATTAAGCGTGCAAAGGAACAAAAGAAAAATCCGTATAAAAACGAAATATTTACTGACCAAAAAGATTATAAGCTTGCACTTGAAAGAGCAGCCGAAAAGGCTCGCAAAGCAGCTTAATCTTCATAATAATTCAAAAAAACAACGCCGTCGATTATTCGACGGCGTTTCAAATTATTGATGAAGTGGCTAAACCGTGCCTCGTCGTCGCTGACTCCGTATCATTCAAAATAAATTTCTTAATATTTTTATGGAATTTATTTCTCACTTACTACGTAGTTCCTCCTCTCAAAATCTGCCATACAGTTGTGCGTCAGATTTTGAAATAAACCGTAGGGGCGACCATCGGCCGCCCGTTTTACAAACACGAAATTTCAATCGGGCTCCCCGAAAAGCAAAAGCTTTTTGGGGAAAAGGAGAAAGGAATGAAGTGTTTATTATGAATTTTAAAGAAATTCATTCAAACACGAAATTTCTTTGGACGAGTCACAGGTTCGAGCCAAAATATCCGATTGACACAAGAAAATAATATGACGGGCTCTCATAAGAAACAAAGATACTACGAAACAGTCCACCGGACTGTTTCTCCCAAATTTACTGCTCGCTTCGTTCGCAAAATTTGGAGTATCTTGTCACAGCTTTGAGCCCTAAATGCATTTCTATAAAATAAAAAAGACATCCGTATGGATGTCTTTTTTATTTGGTGGGAACAACAGGGCTCGAACCTGTGACCCTCTGCTTGTAAGGCAGATGCTCTCCCAGCTGAGCTATGCTCCCGTTAGCTGTCGTTTTGAGTTGTATCTCTCAGCGACGATATTTATTATACACTATCCAAAGCCATTTGTCAAGAGTTTTTTTGAAATTTCTCAAAAAAAGTTTAAGTCCGCAAACGCTTTATTATCGGGCATTTGAATAGTGTACATAAAATATTCATTAAATATTATTCTTTTATTAACCCTAAAATCTCCTCAGGAGTAAAGTGATATTTCTTATCACAGAAGTGACACTCAACGTCAGTACCACCGTCTTTAGAAAGATCTTCAAGTTCTGCCCTGCCCAAAGATATAAGAGCATTCTCTACTCTTTCCCTTGAACAATCGCAACGATAATTAACCTCAAAATCATCAAGAACGTTCGGCTCAAGTCCCTCCAAAGCTTTCATAGCAATATCCTCTGTTGTCATGCCGCTGCTTATAAGCTTTGTTACAGACTCCATTCCGTTTATATTCTTCTCTATCTGATCTATAGCTGACTCAGGTGCAAACGGCAAAAGCTGAATAAGAAATCCACCAGCACAATTCACTGTCAGATCTGGATTTACAAGTACGCCAAGAGCGCAAACGCTTGGCACCTGCTCACTGACAGCAAGATAGTTAGTTATATCCTCTGCTATTTCGCCTGAAACAATAGGCACTTGTCCGCAGTACGGCTCTTTAAGTCCCATGTCCTTGACCACACTAAGCGTACCATTAGAGCCTACAGCCCCTCTGACATCAAGCTTGCCTTTATCGTTAAGCGGCAGTTCCACCACTGGATTTTGTACATATGCCTTTACATTTCCCATGCTGTCAGATACGCATATAAGCGCTCCTGTAGGACCATCACCGTCCATTTTTACAGTAATAGAATCATCTTTGCCTTTAAGTCCAAATCCCATGAGCGAAGTACCCATAGCAAGTCTGCCAAGTGCCGCCGTGACCACAGCGGAAGTTTTATGTATCTCCTCAATGCGTGAAACAATATCCTTTCCGTCGATAGCGCTGCACACAACGGAAGCGTCTTTACTTATAACTCTAACTATTCTACCCATAAAATCACCCTCTGTTTATTCTCCTGCACACATAAAGAACTCTCTGCGTTTTATCATTAACTGGTGAGTCCTCAAATCCGTCATACTTTCCTATAAGCTCAAAATCATTTGACTTTACAAGCTCGCTCAAAAACTCGTCCGTATATATCCTCTCTGTGAAATCCTCGCTAAAACGACAATAAGAGCCGTTCTCCTGCTCCTCAAAGAAGTCAAGATATATGCTCACGCTGTCATCATCATTAAGCTCATTCTGCCATGCACAAAAAAGCCCATCAAGATCATAGCAGAACGCATTGTCTGCAAGGATCACTCGGTGCTTGTACACAGTATTTACATCAAATATGAAAAGTCCACCATCGCAGGTAAATTTTGATACACACTCAAAAGTCTTTCTGACAGCTTCCTCATTTTCAAGGTGATTTATGCTGTCAAGAACACAAACAACAGCATCAACTGCGCCATACAGATCAAGCTCAGTCATATCCTGCATAAGATACTGTATGTTCAGACCGCTTTCATAGCGCTTATCCATGGCTTCTTCCAGCATTTGATCCGACAGATCAACGCCTACCACATCATAATCAAGACGTGCAAGTGCTTCACTGAGCGAACCTGTGCCGCAGGCAAGGTCCAAAACTACCTCATGCTCTGAACTGTATCGTTTTATAAGCTCATGACACCGTGCCGCAATTTTTCCGTAATCGACATTCTCTGTAAGCTTATCATAGTAACAGGCAAATCTGCCGTATCCGCTCATTAATTATCTTCCTTCTTATCCAATCTGTCAAAAACGATATTATATCCGCCTGAGCCGTCATAAGAAAGCGAGCGGTTCACACGGCTTATAGTTGCCGTTGAAGCACCTGTTTCGTTTACTATATCGCTGTAAACATGATCCTTTGTGAGCATTTTTGCAACCTGAAAACGCTGTGATAGTGCTTTCAGCTCAGGTATAGTGCAAAGATCTTTAAAAAACAGCCTGCATTCCTCGACAGTTTCAAGACAAAGCACTGCTTCATAAAGATCGTCTAAATTTTTGATCTCAAGTTTCTCTTTCATGAAAAAAATCTCCTTTACGTTTCATGGTGTAAAGTGTTAAACCATAAATATATTTTAACACAAGTCATGAAAAATGTAAAGGAGAATTATGAATTTTTTATTTACTTACTCTTAATTTTTTCTTCTATTAGGCGTTAGAAAACCGCCAAATGATTTCGGCTCATCAGAAATATCCTCTTTATCATCGTAATATTCCTCTTCTTCGTCCTCTGTATCGCTTTCTAGTTTCTCTGGTGGCGTTATCTCAGCCCCCTCGGATATATCGTCTATTATTGCCCTCAGTTCATCTACGCCCTCTCCGGTGATCGCAGAGAACTCCACACAGGTGATGTCCTCAAAGCATGGTATCTCTGTCTTGAAAGCTTCCATACGTGCTTTTCTGGCGTTAGGCTTGAGCTTATCTGCCTTGGTGAACACGATTATAAATGGTATCTCAGCGTCAATAAGATAATTTATCATCATCAGATCGTCTTTGCTCGGCGGATGACGCATATCCACAAGCTGAAAAACAAGTGCAAGCTGTCTGCTGCCGTCGTCAAGATAGCCACCTATAAGACTGCCCCACTGCCTTTTCTCGGACTTTGATACGCTGGCATAGCCATATCCAGGCAGATCAACGATATAGATATTCTCCACCGAAAAGAAGTTTATTGTAACAGTTTTACCCGGCATAGAGCTTACTCTCGCCAAGTTTTTTCTGTTAAGAAGCTTGTTTATCAGCGACGACTTTCCCACATTCGACCTGCCGGAAAAGGCAAATTCAAGTCTGTCAGACTTGGGTATCTGCGAGAATTTTCCAAAGGAAGTATAAAATTCTGCTTTGTTATAATTCATAGGCGGCCCTTTCTATACCGTTAATTTTTTTCGCTCCGGCTCGTTCTTGCTTAGGAGTTCAAGCGGAACATTATTTTTGCTGTTTGGAATAAGTGCAACGTCAAGCACATCCTGAATAGTCTTTGCGAACACGAACTCGCAACAAAGCTTTACTGTATCGTCAACGTCATCAAGATCGCCCTTATTAGCAAAAGGCACAATAATAGTCTTTACCCCCGCCTTGTATGCAGCCATAGTCTTTTCACGGAGACCGCCTATAGGCAGTACTTTGCCGCTAAGAGTTATCTCGCCTGTCATAGCAACGTCACTGCGTACTTTTATATTACCCAATGCAGAGATAATGCCTGTTATCATGGTAACACCTGCAGATGGACCGTCCTTAGGCACAGCACCCTCGGGAGCGTGTATATGCAAATCTTTTTTCTCGTAAAAGTCTTTATCGATGCCATATTTATCTGCAACACTTCTGCAATAGCTTACGGCAATCTTTGCAGACTCCTTCATAACGTCGCCAAGTGAGCCTGTAAGCTCTATTCTGCCCTTTCCGTCAAGTACAAGGACTTCCAAAGGCATGACAACTCCGCCCACTGACGTCCATGCCAGACCATTTACAGAGCCAACAGCATCTTTATCTGATACAACATCAGGAAGATATTTCTCATGACCAAGATATTTTTCAAGATTATCCGCCTTGAAAGTAACTTTCTTAACGCCGTCTTCAACTATCTCCTTAGCAGCCTTTCGGCAAAGCGAGCCTATCTGTCTTTCAAGATTTCTCACGCCAGCCTCTCTTGTGTAGCTGTCTATAAGCTTATAGATAGCATCATTGCAGATGCGTATCTGAGATGCTTTAAGACCGTTCTTACCTTCCTGCTTTTTAATAAGATGTTCCTTTGCAATATGGAACTTCTCCTCCCTAGTATAGCTAGACAACTCTATGACCTCCATACGGTCGAGAAGAGGTGCTTGAACAGTATCGAGAGTATTTGCAGTTGTAATAAACAGCACATCACTTAGATCAAACGGTACTTCAATATAGTGATCTCTGAAAGCATTGTTCTGCTCGCTGTCAAGAACCTCAAGCATAGCAGACGATGGATCGCCTCTGAAATCATTGCTCATCTTGTCTATCTCATCAAGAAGAACAACAGGATTTTTACTTCCTGCAAGCTTCATGGCATTCATTATTCTTCCTGGCATTGCACCAACATACGTCTTTCTGTGACCTCTGATATCACTTTCGTCCTTAACACCGCCCAATGAGACCCTTACAAAGTTTCGATTAAGTGCTCTAGCGACAGACTTTGCCACTGAAGTTTTGCCAACTCCTGGAGGACCAACAAGACAGAGGATCTGCCCCTTGACATCAGGAGTAAGCGCTCTTACAGCAAGATTTTCAAGTATTCTATCCTTGACCTTTGCCATGCCATAGTGATCCTTGTCAAGGATCTGCTTAGCTTTTTTGATGTCAGTTCTATCCTTTGTGACAGCATTCCACGGCAATGCAAGCACTGTGTCGAGATAATTTCTCAGCACAACACCCTCCTGTGACATCATACCCATCTTGGAAAGCTTCCTGACCTCGCCCATAAGCTTATCACGAACTTCTTCGGACAATATAAGTGAATCTATCCTATGTGTGTACTCATCGATCTCATTTACATCTGAGCCGTCTTCATTTTCACCCAACTCATTCTGTAACGCCTTGATCTGCTCACGAATATAGTATTCGCGCTGACTTTCTTCTATCTGAGAATGGACCTGACTATGTATCCTTCTTTCAAGAGATAAAACATTGGTCTCTCGTGAAAGTATAGTGATCATAAGAATTAGCTTATCTAAAGCAGATGGGGCTTCAAGAAGCGACTGTCTGTCAGTAAAAGCTAACGGAATATTAAATGCCAAACTTTCAAAAAGTTGAACAGGCGTTTTAGAACCGAGTATCTGGGCATAAAGCTCTTCAGGCATTTTAGGAACCACCTTAACATACTCTTCAAACTCATCTAAGACCGAACGAAAAACAGCAAGTTGTTCGTCGTCATCAAGCCTATCCTTTGAATAATTTGGTACAAGTCTTACATCAGCTTCATAGCAATCATCATACTGATAAAACTCAGCAAGTCTCGCTTTACGCAGACCTTCTACATAACATCTGTATATTCCATCAGGTGCTTTCACAATCTGTCTTACCTTTGCTACAGTACCCACCTTGAACATATCCTTTTTTTCAGGCATTTCAAGATAAACGTCTTTTTGCGCGCAAAGAAAAACAAGTCGATCGCCGTCCATGGCATTTTTCATGCTCTTTATAGTTCTTGGTCTGCCAACATCAAAATGCATAGACATTCCAGGGAAAACTACCAGATCTCTCGTTGGAACACACGGCATAATATTATTTATTTTAACATCAGTTTTATCTTTCATAGTTGCTCCATTTCCTTACAGCTCTACAAATACTGTAATGCTTTGTTATACAGCTTTAGTATATAATATCACATTTATGATACATTTGCAAGCCCCACTCAGAAACTTCCCCTTAACAAAAAGAGGCACCTATAAAGGTACCTCAAAATAGAAAACACTATTAGTCAGCTACATATGGAAGAAGTGCCACATGACGTGCTCTCTTGATAGCTGTTGTAAGTTCTCTCTGATGATAAGCACAAGTGCCAGTTACACGTCTAGGGAGGATCTTAGCTCTCTCTGTCATGCACTTTCTAAGCTTTGCGATATCCTTATAGTCGATCTTTTCAGCTCTGTCTGCACAGAACATACAAACCTTCTTACGACCTCTCTTCATAGGTCTGCTTGTATTTCTTTCCTTTTCCATGGTAAATTTCCCTCCTTAGAGAAATATTTTTTCAAAACTCCTCTGCTTAGAACGGTACTCCGTCATCGGTCAATACTTCTTCAAAATCATCAAGGTCACCAATGGACAAAGCGTCATTTGATGGAGCATTGTTATAGTTATTCTGATTAGAATTGTTTGCAGGCTGTGAATATCCACCATTGTTCTGCTGGTAATTATTCTGCTGATAACCACCATTTCCGTAGTTATTGGAATAGTTACCTGCTCCCTGCTGTTTTGGTTCACCCGTGAAAGACACACTGTCAACATTGACCTCAGTTGTATAATGCTTTACACCATTCTTGTCATCATAAGAACCTGTTCTTATCTGACCTTCAAGAGCGATCATTCTGCCCTTTGAAAAGTATCTGTTGATAAATTCAGCTCTCTGCCCCCAAGCAGTGCAAGTAATAAAATCAGTCTGCCTTTCAGCACCCTGACGAACTGGTCTGTCAACTGCAACATTGAATCTCAAAACTGCATTTCCACTAGGAGTCTGTCTTACTTCAAGATCCTGAGTGATCCTACCCATTAAAATAACTCTGTTAAGCATAACTTTTCCCTCTTTCGCAGTTTTACTTGACCGTTACTAAGAAACGGATCACGCCGTCTGTGATACCAAGAATTCTCTCAAGCTCAGCTGGAAACTCAGGCGTAGATGTGAATGACCACAGTACATAAGTACCTTCTGTTTCATAATTGATAGCATAAGCCAGCTTACGCTTGCCCCAATTACTAAGTGTAACGTCGCTTGCGTTAGCCTCGATCAAGTCATTGAACTTAGCTGTGAGTGTGTTTACAGCCTCCTCGTCAAGCTTAGAGCTGAAAATTACCATAGCCTCATAAGACTCATTAATTTTTGCCATTGCATTTGCACCTCCTTTTGGATTTCGCCTGTGCCGCAATTTGCACAAGCAAGGATAACTCAATTATTATAACACAAGACCGATTATCTGTCAAGTGTCACTTGCGTTTTTTTATGAACTTTTTGTAAAATCATGCAAATATCTTTGTAACACCAAAAATGCCAAACACAACTATCGCAGAATAAACGGCAAAGCCAAGAATAACAGCACCCCATGACGTACCGCCCTTTGCTACTATCTTTTCGGCTATCTCCTGCTCAGTGCCGTCCTCCGACCTTATCTCACGGATCTTTTTTTGTGCAAACTTATAATACATATAATTGCCGAAAAAGCCTGCCACAAACTGAAGTGCCATTGAAACATACCATGTCGCAGCGGAAATGCCCTGAAAAACCCTTCCAGTCACATCGATGCCGATATCAAGCGAGAAACCCATTGTCCCTGCACTAAGATATTCTATCGCAGTAGGGATATTGAGCAGTGCCGTAGCCACAAGCATGATGATACCCACAAGATTCATTTTTCTAAACAGAAAATACAGGTGTGGAAAAAGGAAAGCTGCAAAGTTTATGGAAATCTTTCCACCAAATTTACCAAAACGTATAAAGTTAGACAAAAATATGAGCGGATTTGTCTTTACAAATTTTGCATAGTCATCTAGTTTAATGCCTTCAAGATCTGAGTCCTTATCAAATACAACCTGTCTGCCAAACGGACCGTAAGGCTGTCCGTCAGGGCCGGTCTGCTGAGCGTTATTTTGCGTGTCCATGTCATTGAATGGACGTTCCTCAGTATCATTTTTCGTAAGCGGTGTTCCGCACTTTTCACAAAATAGCTTGTCAGGCGGATTTTCAAAACCGCAGCGTATACAGCGTATATTCTCACTTTCTACACTCTCCTGAGTTTGCTCCCAGCTCTGACCACTTTCATGCAAAGCGTCATTTATGCACTTTCCTTCTTTGAGATAACACTCACGATGATAAGGTGTGCCACACTCAGGACATACAACTATATCGTCACCATCTTTGAATACTTCTCCGCAGGAAAAGCATTTTTTTCCTGTATAATTAGCCATATCGGGTTTCCTTTCTTGCTGAAACAGGCTTTTTAAAGCCTTTAAATAATATTATAGCACAACTTTCAGGAAAATGCTATAGTTTTTTTATATTTTTCCTTTACTTTTCACAAAAAAAGTTTTATAATATATAATGATATAAAATAAGGAGAAAAAGATATGGTATTTTTAGAAAACTTAAAGTCAGAGCTTGAAGCTCTTAGACCTATCATCAGCGAGCTGCATGACGTATACGATATTGAACGTTCTCAGGAAAGGATTGCAGAGCTTCACGAAAAAGCCGCAGAGCCTAATTTTTGGGACGACATGGAGAAATCACAGAAGGTTTTGCAGGAAACAAGAAATCTTGAGGGCAAGCTGGAAAAATACAATAAATTCAAGTCGTCATTTGAGGATATCGAAGTGCTTATTGAAATGGCAGCCGATGAGGGTGACGAGGACATGATCGACGAAATACAGTCTGAGCTTAAAACTCTAAAAGAGGGTCTTGACGCCGCACAGCTTGACACTCTGCTCACAGGCGAGTATGATCACAACAACGCTATCATCAACTTTCATGCAGGAGCAGGCGGAACTGAGGCGCAGGATTGGAGCGAAATGCTTTTCAGGATGTATCACAAATGGTGTGAAAGTCACGGCTTCAAAATGACTACTCTTGATTATCTCGAGGGTGCAGAGGCTGGCATGAAGAGTGCCTCCGTTATCGTGGAGGGTGAAAACGCTTATGGCTATCTTAAAAGCGAAGCAGGAATACACAGACTTGTGCGTATCTCACCTTTCGACAGCTCAGGAAGCAGACACACGTCATTCTCAGCGGTGGACGTTATGCCTGAGATTGATGACACTATTGAAGTAGATATCCGTCCTGAGGATATTAAAATGGACGTTTATCGTGCAAGCGGTGCAGGCGGACAGCACATCAACAAAACGTCATCAGCCGTAAGACTTACCCACATACCAACAGGCATCGTTACATCATGCCAGACACAGCGTTCACAGTTCCAGAACAGGGATTACGCAATGAAAATGCTCAAAGCAGAGCTTATCAAAATAAAAGAGCGTGAACATCTAGAGAAGATAGAGGATATCAAGGGTGTTCAGAAAGAGATCGCATGGGGCGCTCAGATACGTTCCTATGTTTTCATGCCATACACTCTTGTAAAAGATCACAGAACGGGTTTTGAAAACAGCAATGTAAACGCTGTTATGGACGGCGACCTTGACGGTTTCATAAACGCTTATCTCAAAGCGCTTTCACTTGGCGAAATCGAAAAATAATTAGCATAAACAAAGGACAGTTCAAACGAGCTGTCCTTATGTTTTTTATGAGATTGTTTTGCCTTTTTTTCTGCTCTCTTTGGTCTTGACAGGAGTTTCTTCCGCCGCTCTATCCTCAAAGAGCTGTTCGTCAGGATCTGCATTCTTGTATGCAAACTCAGGATTGCTTTCACCACGCTGATCATAGTAAGGCTGGATAACGTGTTTTCTGATAACAGGATAACAATTGAAGCAAGTCACGAAGCATATGAACGAAAGAGGCCAAAATGGCAATATAAACAGAGAATACGGCAGGAAAAGATACATCATAACAATAACGATAAGCGATGCCAGAAGTGACCAAAGGGACTGCTTTATGCCAAGACTCACAAGATAAAACGAGTTCTTTATTATCTGCTTCATGTTAAGGTTAGTGGAGCTTATCATAAGATAGATGTAAAAGTGCATCATGAAGAATACGATAAGACAGCTTATGCAAATAACAAAAGGAATGTATATCATGGAGTTCTGCTCTGCCCAATATTTATACATTGGAATCCCGACCATAAATCCTATAGCGAAGATGATATCTATGGCACCCATGATAGTGCCCTGCTTGAAATTCTTCTTGAAAGAATCCCAGAAATCATGTAGCAGAAACGCATTTCTTTCCTGAGAATAATTTCGGCAAACCTTTGTCATTGCAGCCGTTGCAGGTCCTACCAATACTGACGGTATCGCCAGTAAGAGCCATATTGGATTTGATGTCATAAGCATAAGTATGACCATAAGCGTCATCGGTATGCAGAAAACGAAATACAGCAAATTAAGCTCCATAAGCTTCCACATATGCCTGCCATAGACTTCAAAAAACTTAAAAATACCCTTTTTCTCCTGAGGTGCTTTAAGCACACCTCTGCCAGGGGTATTGTAATTACCAAATAAAGACATTACACCGCTCCTTAAAATTAATAGTCCCCGAAATTGCCCCGAATTTTATTTCATTCTTTGTATACTGTATACTAAATTCGTCCTGCAAAAATAATCGTCAGCAGACATTCAAGCGCAGCCGCAACAGCCGCCGCTGCTTCAAGCACAAGAAACTTAACAGCATAAAGCCGCACCGTCTGTCGCAGACCGCTATGCTGTCCTTCAGAAAAAACAATGCGCAGCAGGATATTTGACATAGCGACAGCTTCCCTTGCGGCTATCATAAGTGCCGCCGCTGTTATGACTGCAGGAAGAAGTACAAACATCGCTGAAAGTAATGCACCATGTCCGCCGTAAATGCTGTAAAGCTGAGACATTGCAACACCCCAGCCCGTGCCACGCAACAGCAATACTGCAACAGCTAAAGGCTGTCCCAGTGAAGAAAAACCTGACAAAAACACAACTGCTAAAAAAACAGTCGAACTGAAAAAAGACCTCACAAGAATTTCTTCAAGATCACCTGACGACCTCACGTCAACAAAGCTGTTTGAAAACACCGACAGCATTGAAAGTTCGTCGCTGCCCATAAAGCAAAAAGTAACAGCACCCAAAAGCGCACCAATCAGGATAGCTCCTGCAAAAAATGCAAGAACTCCGCTTTTGTATATGCCTGTCCCGCTGTTCATTATACATCACTCCTTTGAGTAATGTATATGCCACGGTGCAGAAAAAATAACTATTTTGAAAGCTCGTAAGCTCTCTTAGTGCAAGCCTTGCAGCAATCCTCAACAGCCTTTGGCAGACCGCCCTCACGGAGCTTTTCAAGACCAGCGATAGTTGTGCCACCCTTTGATGATACCATTTCAATAAGCTCGTCAAGTGACTTGCCACTGTCAGTTATCATTTTGGCAGAGCCGATAAGCGACTTTGCAAAAAGATCTCTTGCAACTGTTTCATCGATGTCAACGCTCTTCGCATACTCTACGAATGCCTGAGCATACAGATAGATAAAAGCAGGAGATGAGCCGTTTATTGCTATTATCTCTTTCATTTTATCCTTTGATATGACGGCATACATACCGCATGAGCCAAATATATTGCAAACAAGCTCAAACTCCTCATCTGTTACGCTGTCAGAGCGTGAAAGAGCAGTTGCGCCCTCCCCAAGAAGAAGAGGAGTGTTTGGCATAACAAGCACTACCTTTGCGCCAGCCACAGTTTTTGAAGCGATATAATCATCTGTAATGCCTGCGCAGATAGAAACTATGACCGTATCTTTCGTTACCGCAGGAGCTATCTCATCAAGCACCTCGTCAAGCTGCTGAGGCTTAATTGCAAGAAAAACATATTCTGACTTTTCAACTACCTCTGCACAGCCTGAACATTTTACTGTTCCAAGCTCGTCAAGTCTATCAAGTATCGGAGCATATTTATCAAAAGCGTAAAGCTGAATATCCTTACTCATTTTACTGCCTGCAATGCCCTTCATGATAGCATAGCCCATATTTCCTGCACCGATAAAACCAACATTTATCATACACTCAAGACCTTTCTGAATAAAAGGCAGAAGCCTGCCTTAAAAATAACTTAATTTTAATTATACACTAAATCTCAACGGATTTCAAGTGTTTCACCTAAATTTCACAATAACAACTTATTTTTCTTGTATATTTTCACGCAAAAAGCAGCGACATTTCTGTCGCTGCTTTAAATCATGTATTTGTCGCTTTATGTCCAAACTGTGTTCTTACTTTTTCATAAGCAAACTTCACAGCAGGCAGGAATAACATGAGCAAGATCAGATCCACAGGGAGCTGGATAAGATTTTTCGCTATTCTCGGTGTACAGTATGTAAGAAAACCGCTCATTCCTTCTTTGGTGAGGTTTGTGATGCCAAAAGTCTTGTTTACATAAAGTGTATACAGGAAATAAGAATTAAGACCTATATTACAGAAAAGTATAACACTTCCTCTTGCAATTGCGATCCTTATGTAGCTTTGAAGCTTTTTGTTGTTAAAATCGCACTTATACAACAGACAGCCGTAGATGATACCTGAAATAATAACTACCATTGCAAGCTGTGGGCTGTAGGCTCTCGGAGATTTGTTCTGCACTATATATCCTAGAAAATCAAGAACAAATGTAGACATTCCGCATACCACAGGTCCGTAAAGCATACCTATAGTACAGGTTGCAAGAAAAGTGAAACCGATCCTCAAGTCAGGCGTTACCTCAATGGAAAATGACCTGATAGCAAACGCCAACGCTATCAGTATTCCTGCTGTTGTTAATGTTCTAAGATCTTTCAGTGACTTGAAAGAGTCATAGAACATTCTTCCGAAGCTCTTCATAAATTTACCTCCTTATTCTGCGAGCTTGTCGCTTTGTGCATAACGGAGCATAAAAACAGCTCTGCACACTACCCATGCGGGATGTGCAGAGCCGCTATAAAAAGCTTCAATTACACATTCAGCGGGATGCGAAAACCGAACCGCAAAGATTCTGCCTTTTTCGTTCCGACGGCAACTCCCCGTCCGACGGACACTTAACGCTCAGTTTTCTACTCTGTAATATGTCAAAGTCTTAAAGACTCAGACCTCATGAAAAATTAGAATGCAGTTTCATTGAGGATCTTGTAAAGCTCTTCCTCGAAAGGCTTCTTCATTGAAAGAGCCTCCTGAATATCTACATCATATATCTTGTTGTCCTTCATACCAACAACTCTGTTGCCAATGCCCTGCTCGAGCAGTTCAACAGCGTGATAGCCCATTTCAGTTGCGACAACTCTATCTCTTACTGTAGGAGAGCCGCCTCTCTGAACATGACCGAGAATAGTAGCTCTTGACTCGACACCAGTAATATCCTGAAGAGTTCTTGTGATATACTCTGTCTTGCCAACACCCTCAGCAACTACAATGATAAAATGTGTCTTGCCTGACTTCTTTGTCTGCTCCATCTTCTGAGCAATAGCATTGAGGTCATAAGGCTTCTCAGGTGTGATAACAGCCTCAGCGCCTACAGCAGCAGCAACGTTGATAGCAATGTGACCAGCGTTTCTGCCCATTACCTCAACTACTGAACATCTGTCATGTGACTGTGCTGTATCTCTGATCTTATCGATCATTTCCATAGCTGTGTTCATAGCTGTGTCATAACCGATAGTATATTCTGTGCATGAAATATCGTTGTCTATAGTACCAGGCAGACCGATACATGGGATACCCTGTGCTGAAAGGTCAGCCGCACCTCTGAATGAGCCGTCACCACCGATAACTACAATACCGTCAAGGCCCATTTCAAGACACTTATCTCTGCCCTTCTTTACGCCCTCGATATCTCTGAATTCAGGACATCTTGCAGTATAAAGACAAGTACCGCCTCTCTGGATTATTCCTGAAACAGTTCTTGCATTCATCTCAATAACTTCACCGTTAAGAAGGCCGTTATATCCTCTGAGGATACCTACGACTTCCATACCCTTTGCAAGACCAGCTCTGCATACTGCTCTGACAGCAGCGTTCATTCCCGGAGCATCTCCTCCGCTGGTAAGTACACCAATTTTCTTAGCCATGTAAAATACCTCCAAACCAGGAAACAATTTATCCTGTTACTTTCCTAATAATCTATAATGAGCATAGCACAAAGCCCCTGAATTGTCAAGGGCTTTGTTTATTTTTTAACATTTTATTAAACGTTTTCGTTATTCAGCAGGCACAACAGCCGGAGCTGGTGTTGTTTCAGAAGAGCTGCCTGTGTTCGTATCAGGCTTAGGCTCTGTTGCCTTTGTTGTAGTGGTCGTAGTAGTCACAAGACCTGCGGAAACTGTAACTGTAAGCACATCACCATTTTTAACATTCACAGTGTTTCCAACATTAACGCTTGTCGCCATAACATATCCTGCAGAAACAGAGCTTGAGAAATCGGTAACGACCTTATACTTGATATTATAAGAATCAAGTAGCTCAAGGTAAGCCTTCTTTGACAGACCAGAGAAATCAGGAACAGGAACATTTTCAGGGCCTGCACATACTTTAAGAACAAGCTCATTTTTCAAAGACGGATCAAAATCAGTACCCTCTGGTATGCTCTGCTCTTTAACAACGTCCTTATCGTCAACATCAGAATAATAATATTCAGCCTTGATAGTAAAATCCTCACCAAGTTGTTTTACAACAGTATTGTATTCCAGACCCACAACGTTAGGCATTATAGCGCCATAGCCATATTCTGACTGACTTTCAGCATCAGTCACCTTAGGCGTAGCAACTGTGGTGCTGTAAACGAATACCTCGCTGTCAACCGCATCTGCATCATCAGAAGAAATGACCTTATCCTCAGACGAATCATTATTGCTGTCCGACGGACCTGAAAACAACTCATATAGCAGAAAAACTGAAAGCAAAAGCACTATCACAAGCACCGTCCAACCTATTATCGTAGCCGTTTTATTCTTAGGCTTTTCTTCCTCACGAGTCTGCTGTGGCATTTGCCTTGACTGCGTCCTTTGTCTTGGAACATGCTGTATAGGAATAGTCTGAGTTGAACCCTTAGGGTGTTCCATATGCGTTGTATGCTGCTCAAAAAGTGCAGTAACAAGCTCAGAAACTGTCTGTATTCTTTCTTCGCCACGAACTCTCATAGCTCTTGAAAGAACTCGTGAGATATGCTGTGGTATTCTCGGATTGACTCTGCAAGCTTCGACCATAGTATCATTCTTTGTACGGGTATAAGCGTCAAGGGGCATACAGCCTGTTAGTATTCTATAAAGAACTGCAGCAAGTGCATAAACGTCAGTCCATGTGCCCTGCCATTCTAACGAAGAATATTGCTCAGGGGCGGTATATCCTGAATAGAACTCAGGAGAAAGCCCTGTATTAGATGTTCTTATAGAACTTATGCAAAAGCCTGTAAGTTTAAGCTCACAATCAGTTGTAACAATAATATTTTCAGGAGATATTCCCCTGTGTATGATACCTGCATTATGTATAATGCTCAATGTTGTAAACAATGGCACAAAAAGCTTTTTGACTTGTTCCCATGTGAGAAAGCCTGTATTCGACTGTAAAAATTTCTTTAGCGTCACGCCCTCCACATATTCGAGTATGACATAGGTCGTATTATTCTCGCAAAACATATCCTTTGCCGTGGCGATATGCTGAAGATTTCTCATGCGTGAAAGAACTTTGTTCACGTCTGCAAACTCAGACATAAATGTCTTATACTTAGCCAGACAATCTGGATTCACCACAAGTCGCTGACTTTCGCTATCTCTTTCGCAAAGAGTGTCAGGCATATACTCTCTTGCCACACACTTGCATTTGCCAACCATATCGTAGCAAATGTAAGACGCACCCTCACCATTATATGAAAGCATTTTTCCGACTATATATCTGTTGTCAAGCACTGTTCTCGGTGCAAGATAAGCCTGTAAATGTGGGATATCGTCGGTATAGCTACAATAATGACAGCGACCGTCAGAACCAAGTTCGTTCATACAGCCCATACATAATTTAGTACTAGGATCCATACCGAACCTCCTTTTTACGTTATTCATCAATTTATATTAGCAACAAACCGAGCATAAGTCAAGTTTTTTTGTGAAATTGTAGAATTTACGCAACAATTTGTATTTCTTTTGTAACATTATGACCCTTTTACAGATACTCAGGATAAATAAGCGTAGAAGAATAATACAGATACTTATTATCCGTATCGAACGTTACATTAAGCACCACAGGCTGATCATCACCTGCGTCATTCTCATACCAATAGCGGTATATATAATTTTTAGTGTCTTTTGACCATACGATGCCGTAATATTCAAGGTCTATGGCATCTGACAAGCCATTCCACTTTGCTCCTTGTTCAAACTTATCAAGGTTGATAGCTTTACTCTTTTTTTCACCGTTTGCATTGTTTTTAAGCACCTTGAAATTTGAATATTTTACAGTTTGTATACGTTCTTCATCATCAACAGTAACAAGCGCTGCCCATTCAGGATAATTTATACCATCAACATTAACACTGTCATCAGACTCAATGATATAATCAAAATTCAGTGCTTTGTTCACTCCCTGAAAAGCAGATTCGTCCTTAAAGTGCATATCAAGCTTTTTCTGAGCCTTTGCAACATCAACGCCGATATATTCAGAAATGCTCTCAGCGGTGTTTTCACCCTTTCCGCTTATAATATTCACAACGATAAGGACGACAAGCACCACAAGGAGCACTACCGCCACTGTTATAAGAATAAGCTTGAGCTTGCTTTCAGACAATTTATGTTTTTTCTCGCCCACTATTTCCACATTTAGCGGTTTATTCTGCTTTTTGAAACGCTTCATGATAGATGTATTTTTGTCTGGTCTTAATCTTGTGTCACAGTTAGGACAGAAAATGTCATCATCGTCAACTGACTTGTGGCATTTAGGACACTCCATAGAAACAACTCCCTTTTGCAACATCCGTGCATTTGCACACTTTTTCAAAACAAGTATACCATAATCTCTGTAAAAAGTCAACAAACGAAAAACAGCGGACAGAAGTCTATCCGCTGTAAAAAACATATATCAGAAGTGCATCTGGTCAGGGTCTTCGATATCCTTTGCAAAACAGCCTGCAACAGGTATCGTTTTGCTGCGATATTTTGAAAGGCCTGCTGCTGTATCATCGTCAACGATAAATGCCTTATCAACAACTGCATTCTTCGCTTTAAGTGTCATGACCTGAACGCCTATAGTATCTCTCGTGGACTTAGGCATAAGAAGCGCTGTATCAAATATCATTGCTCTGCCGTTAGTTGTGCGAAGCATTATCTCAGCGTTATCCTGCACAAAGAACATTCCCACAAGCTTAGCCTTTGCAGAATAAGCATTGGCAAGCTTCTTTCTGTTGGTCTTTGTTTCATAGGCATTGAGCGGCACTTTTGCCACCTTTCCGTTTTCAAAACAGAATATCATATAGCCCGAATAATCTACAGTATTCACCATGGACACAACGCCCTCACCGTCATCAAAACCAAGCTTTGCAGGAATATAGTCGCCAAGAGAGCTTGCCTTTGTGTCGGCAAACTGCGATACCTTGGTCTTATACACAGCCGCCTTGTCTGAGAAGAACAGAAGCTCCGTTTTGTTGGTGCTTTCCATTTCCTGAAGCGGACCGTCGCCCTCTTTATACTTCTGCTCGCTTGCCATTCTCAGTGATTGCGGAGTACATTTCTTGAAATAACCGCTTTGAGATAAGAAAAGCTTGCAGGCGTAATCAGGGATATCGTCATCTATGTCTATCTCCTCGATATCAGTCTTATAATAGAACTGAGTTTTTCTTGGCTGACCATACTTCTTTGAAACTTCCTTTAATTCGGAAATGATGATATTCTTTATTTTTCTGTCGCTTCCAAGAATATCTTCAAGCTCTGCAATAGCTTTTTCAAGGTCCTCAGTTTCGGCAGTTCTTTTGAGGATATACTCACGGTTAAGGTGTCTGAGCTTTATTTCAGCCACATAATCAGCCTGTATCTCATCAATGCCGAAACCTATCATCAGGTTTGGAACGACTTCGGTTTCTTCTTCTGTTTCTCTGATTATCTTTATAGCCTTGTCGATATCGAGAAGTATTTTTCCAAGACCTTTCAGAAGGTGGAGCTTGTCTTTCTTCTTTGCAAGGTCAAAGCTTGTTCTGCGTCGAACGCAATCCATTCTGAACGCTACCCATTCTTTAATTATATCATAAACGCCCATTATTCTTGGATAGCCGTGAACAAGTATATAGAAATTGCATGAATACGAGTCCTGAAGCGGTGTCAGCTTATAAAGCTTTTGCATAAGCTTGTCAGGGTCTACGCCCTTTTTGATATCTATACCTATTTTCAGACCGTTAATGTCCGTTTCATCACGGATATATGATACCTCTCTTATCTTGCCTGCCTTAACGAGAGCAATTATCTTCTCGATTATTGCTTCAACTGTGGTAGTGGCAGGTATCTCAACGATCTCAAGACACCTTGACTCCTTGTCATACTGATATTTTGCTCTCAGCTTAACAGAGCCTTTTCCTGTGCGGTATATCTTATCAAGCTCCTCCTCATCATATAGAAGTGAAGCACCGCCCGGAAAGTCAGGTCCTTTCAGCGTTTCAAGAGCGTTGAAATCAGGATTTTTCATAAGTCCGATAGTTGTCTCGCAAACCTCGCTGAGATTGAACGGACAAACTGATGAAGCCATAGAAACGCCTATACCAACATTTGCATTAACAAGTATTGACGGATAAGTAGCAGGAAGCAAGGTCGGCTCTGTGGTGGTGTTATCATAGTTAGGAACAAAATCAACAGTGTCCTTGTCTATATCTCCGAAAAGCTCCTGACAGATAGGCATGAGCTTTGCCTCAGTGTATCGAGAGGCAGCATAAGCCATATCTCTTGAATATGCCTTACCGAAGTTACCCTTGCTCATTACATATGGGTGCAAAAGCGCTTCATTGCCCTGTGAAAGTCTTACCATGGTTTCATATATAGCACCGTCGCCGTGAGGATTGAGCCTCATGGTCGCACCAACGATATTGGCAGACTTTGTGAGCTTTCCGTTTAAAAGTCCCATTTTATACATGGTATAAAGCAGTTTTCTGTGTGAGGGCTTAAAACCGTCTATCTCAGGGAACGCTCTTGATACCAAAACGCTCATGGCATATGGCATATAGTTCTTTTCAAGGGACATTGTTATCTTTTCGTCTGCAACAAGTCCTGCACCCTCGATATATGCGTTATTATTTGGTTTAGCAGTCTTTTTAGGCTCTGCCTTTTTTCTTGCCATAAAATCTATCCTTTCATAAAGTTCGTAAGGTCGGTACACTTTTTGCCTGTATACTGCATAGCGATCCTGCTTTCGGGATCGGCGTCAAACATATACAGCACCGCAATAAAAATAAATTCAAGTGGTTTCATAAGGATATAGACCACATCAGCACGCAATTTCGTCGATATATGCTGTGAAATGGGATATCCGTGTTTATCGTAAAAGCTTCTCACACATTTGTGAAAACGTGGAAGCTTATCCTGTATAAGCTCTTCAAATGCGTTTGCAACACAAAGCTGTCTGTTCACAACTATCTTATCCCCACGCCGCAGACCCATTCGCTGAGGTTTGACGAGCTTAGCGTGTCCCCCTGCCGCAACTGTGCAAAGATAATGCCCTTGTGAGTAATCAGGCGGCGGAGGTATCTGCTGAGAAAACGTCCAATCGGCTGTTTCCGTGAAAGCCTTTACTATGCTGTCAGGGCGCTGTCCAAATAAAACAAGTATCAAAAGCATCACCGCAAGGAGCGGTATCATTGCCACAAAGCTGATAAGATACCAACCAAGGCTTTTTGTGAGAAGCTTATTAAGCCAGCCCATAAAGCCGCTTTTCTCCGCCGAATTGCTGAGATATCCCGTCTGCGCCTTTATTTCACGGCGAATGAGCCTTACGGACATAAGCATATAATTCATTGGAAAAACCAACATCATCACCGTGAAAAAGTTATCCATATTCTTCAAAAGCTGTATCACCAGCAGTATATCAAGCACATTGCCCATATACACCCCTGCAATGAGCATAGCCGCAAACAACGGCGGTTTTCTCTTTGTTATAACACTCAACAGTACAATGCACACCATAGCTATAAAAAACAGGAAGAAAAAACTAAACCTATACTCCCCTGCTATGGGTGTATGAAATTCCCCATGAACAGTTAGAGGAACATCATATTCAACGCCAAGACCTAACCCGTCAAGGTCAAAAACAGACAGCAGCGAACCGATTACCACCGTCAGCACATCAAACAGCGGTCTGTCCAATTCTTTAGGTGCATTCTCAAAAAGCCTTATAACATTTATTACTGTGAAAAACAATGGAAGTCCAACACATATCACAAGCGCAGACGACCATATAAAAATTGCGTCCATAATGCTCTCCACTCAAACAGCTTATGAAATATCTGCCATATCCAGATAATCAACACCATTATTGGTGATGAAATCTTTTCTTCCCTGCAGATCGTCACCCAAAAGCATATCGAACATCCATTGTGTCTGCTCGATATCGTCAGGCTCTATCTTTATAAGACGTCTTGTGGCAGGGTCCATTGTCGTAAGGCTCATCATCTCCGCCTCGTTCTCGCCAAGACCTTTTGAACGCTGGATATCAAACTTTTTATTGCCTATCATTTTGAGTATCTTTGTCTTTTCGTTCTCGTCATATGCAAAGTAAGTCTTGTCGGAAGTCGTTATCTCAAAGAGCGGTGACTCCGCAATATAAACATATCCTTTTTCAATAAGGGTCGGCACGAGCCTGTAAAGCATTGTGAGTATAAGCGTTCTGATATGGAAACCGTCAACGTCGGCATCGGTACAAATAACTATTTTGTTCCAACGTAGGTTGTCGAGATTAAACATGGATATCTCCTTGTTCTTGCCCGTCTTGACCTCAACTCCGCAGCCTATGACTTTTATAAGATCTGTGATTATCTCGTTCTTGAAAATCTTATCATAGTCAGCTTTCAAACAGTTGAGTATCTTTCCTCTTACAGGGATAACAGCCTGAAACTCTGCATTTCTTGCCATTTTTACAGAACCGAGCGCCGAGTCACCCTCCACGATATAAAGCTCACGCTGAGAAAGGTCTTTTGAACGGCAGTCAACGAATTTCTGCACCTGATTTGAAAGATCGATAGAACCTGCAAGCTTTTTCTTCAGGTCTATTCTTGACTTCTCAGCCTTTTCACGGCTTCTCTTGTTTACAAGAACCTGCTCTGCTATCTTCACCGCTTCGTCAGGATTTTCAATAAAGTATATCTCGAGATTGTGCTTTAAGAACTCTGTCATGCACTCCTTGATAAACTTGTTTGTGATAGCTTTCTTTGTCTGATTGGCATATGAAGTCTGTGTAGAAAACGAACTTGAAACAAGCACCAAGCAATCCTCGATATCCTGAAAAGTAATAGGCTTTTCGTTTTTCAGATACTTATTGTTGCTTTTGAGATAAGCATTTATCTGAGATGTGAAAGCACTCTTTACAGCGTCCTCCGGTGAGCCGCCATGTTCCAGAAAGCTTGAATTGTGATAATATTCAAGACATTTTACCTGATTAGAGAAAGTGAACGCCACAGAAAGCTTTACCTTGTAATCGTCCTTGTCCTCACGGTCACGACCCTTGCGGTCGCCTGTGAAAAACTGCACCGAGGTCAGAGGCTTTTCACCTGCTATCTCTGCAACATAATCAGCGATACCATTCTCATAATAGAACGTCTTTTCTTCAAAAGAATTGTTCTCACGCTGTATACGCAGGATAAATGTGATATTAGGGTTTACTACAGCCTGCTTTTTCAGAACGTCCTCAAAATATTCGTTCTCAATTTTTATATCAGTGAAAACTTCAAGGTCAGGTCGCCAATGTGTCTTTGTACCTGTCTTTTTCTGCTTTGTTTCTTCCTTTTTAAGACCGCCAACGTTTCTTCCCTTTTCAAAATGCAGGTCATACTTATATCCGTCACGGAAAACCTCGACGTCCATAAACTCAGATGAATACTGCGTCGCACAAGCACCTAGTCCGTTAAGACCCAACGAATATTCATAGTTATCTCCACCGTTATTATTATACTTGCCACCTGCATAAAGCTCGCAGTAAACAAGCTCCCAGTTATATTTTTTCTCACGCTGGTTATAGTCAACAGGACAACCACGTCCGAAGTCTTCCACCTCGATAGAATCGTCATTGTACTTTGTAACGATTATCTTATCGCCATGACCGTCACGAGCTTCGTCTATAGAGTTTGAAAGAATTTCAAAAACAGAATGTTTACAGCCCTCAAGTCCGTCAGAGCCGAATATTACCGCAGGACGCTTTCTTACTCTGTCCTCCCCCTTAAGGGATACTATATCTTCATTTGTATATTCCTTTTTATTTGCCATTTCTCATTTCCTTTCTTACGGATCTGAAGAATTTTTTACATACAAATTATATTATAACACAAAGTCAACGATTTTGTAAATACATTAATTAAACATTTTTCAGAACAATGCCGAACGTTTGTTTTGTTACTAATAAACAAAAACATAAGCTATTGATTATTTGAAAAAAATATTATATAATATAAGTAGCTTAAAAAATCGGAGGACAAAATGGATATTACAATAAATGCACCGCAGACCGAAAGCAACTCAAACTCTGCCAAAGCAATGTCCCTTAACAATGGGCTGATATGGTTCATATGCTTTGTTCCGCTTATCGGCTTGTTTCTTGAAAACTATGCAAACTCTGCCACCGCAGGAGCGTTCCTGTGGATACTTGTTCCGCTGTTCATGATAGGCTGTTCCATTGCAGATTGCAAACAGCTTATAAAGCATGGCATTGATGCGGCACACCTTTTCAAATGGGTATGGCTAACGCCTTTTTATGTTTATAAGCGTGAAAAGCTTTGCGGCAGAGAGCGTTATAAAGCAATAATGTGTGGATTTTTCATTATCGCTGCACTGTTCATGAATGGTTTTACGCAGAGCATAAAAATAGACAACAACTATATGCTCGTATCCGCACAGAACAGTTATGTGCAAAGCCTTGACAACTTTTCGGGAAATTCATCAAAGGTAATCGGTGAGTGCATAGCTTCTTATCTAGGCGAGGACGCAAAGTGGGATTGCACAAAGAACGGTCACAACTACACAGTAACAGTAAAAGGCAAACATGGCTCTGATAACTACACTATTTCCTTTTTAATAGTATATGACGGCTTCACCTACAGAAAATTCACCATTACAGACGTGATAAAAAATAAAGTTTCACTACGTGACGATGAATTTAGTGCTGTATGCAAAGAAATATTCACAGAAGATAAAAGCGACACCGACAGTAGCAACGAAGAAAGTTCAAATTCACAAACAGAATAATTTCATGAGCGGACTTTGTTCCGCTCTTTTTGTTGTCAGTGTACATAAATGTGTACAAACTGATATGGCACGATTTGTGTATATGCACAAAGGTGATAAATTTGTCACTTTTCTATTGACTTTGCAAGGTAAAAGTGATATTATTGTCACATAAGGTGATAAATAAATCACCTTATATATGCAGCTGTTTAAATCACAAACTGCGATAAAGAAAGGGCACACACTTACCAATGTGATAAATCTTATCGTATCTTTGGGAACGCTTGCGCTGATCGCCATATGCATAACAAAGATGATATCCACGGTTGGCAAAAGAGATACAAATGACGAGCTTACTCAGCAGACAACAGCAAAGGTCAATCAGACTTTTATAACGTTCCTGTTCACGATTGCCTGCCTGTTTATTTCAGTTATGACTTTGTTTTCCGATATTTTAGGAAGATTTAAGGTAACACTAAACGAATATGTTATAACGGGCTTGATATGGTTTTGCTATGCGGTGTACAATTTTATAGGGCTGTATTTTGAAAGTAAGTTCGATGATGATGAGAACTAGAGGGATAAAAATGAAAGAGAAAAAAGAAAAGAAAAAGATAACTCTGAGAGAATATCACAAAAAGCGTATGGCAACAGGAATTGCAATACTTGTCACAGAGATATTTGAAAACACTGTGGAGCATTACAAGCTTGATAATACAACATGGGCGACGGTGATATTCGTTGTGTTGGCTGCTATGACGGCTTTATTTGCAGTAATATGGCTGTATGCAAGCTGTCAGAAAGTTGACAAAGAGGATGAAATGGCAAAAGAAAATATGCTCAAGGCACATCAAAGTATCACAAAAATGTTTTTGATAATATTAGCAGTGGCGATCTTTATATCAATGTTCTGGGAAGGAAGTATAACCATAAAGATAAACAGCGACAGACTATATCAAGTATGGTTTATATTCTGGTTCAGTTATATGACCCTTGAAAGCGGATTTTTCCTCCACCATGAGGGCAAGCTCAGCACCGATGAGGAGGACGAGTAATGCCGGAGCTAAAAACAAAACTCAAGGAATATCGTGCCAAGCTTGACATGAAGCAGGGTGACCTTGCCGAAAAAGTGGGCGTCAGGCGTGAAACCATCATACGTCTTGAAAAAGGACAATACAATCCGTCATTAAAGCTTGCAATGGATATTGCAAAGGTATTTGGTGTATCTGTAGAGGATATTTTTTCATTCGAAGATGAATAAAGCTGAAAATACAGTAAAGCAGACGGTTTGCAGGATTTTGGTGCAGAAGAAAAGCATATGCTGAAAATGCAAATACAGACATATAAGCACATATTCTAACGTAGACAGTTAAATATTGAATATACGTTGCTTATGCTATGATTATCTTTAGTTTACGCCATATTACTGTGTATATTAGTGTAAAAGGCAAAAGTGAAATGAATTGTGAGAAATCGAGAGAAATGGAGCAAAACGAAGAGAATTAAAGAGAATGAGGGATATAAATTAAAAATTCAGCGTTTTGGCTATTGACAATCGTGAAAAGCTGTTGTATAATAGACATCGTTGTGAGTTCACAGGGCGAAAAATGCGGCTGTGAACAGACTTTTTAAAATTCTGAATGGAGGAAATAATATGTCAACTTATATGCCAAAAGCAGGCGACATTACTCGCACATGGTATATTCTCGACGCTGAAGGTCAGTCACTCGGTAGAGTTGCTGCTAAGGCTGCTCACATTCTTCGTGGTAAGCACAAGCCAACTTACGCACCACACGCTGACTGCGGCGACCATGTAATCATCATCAACACAGATAAGGCTGTTCTCACAGGCAAGAAGCTTGATCAGAAGTCTTACAAGTGGCACACAGGCTGGATCGGCGGTCTTAAGGAGATCAAGTATTCAGATATGATGGCTAATCAGTCAGACAGAGCTATGACAATTGCTGTTGAGGGTATGCTTCCTAACAACACACTTGGCAGAGCTGCTGCAAAGAGACTCAGAGTATACAAGGGTGCTGAGCATAACAATGCTGCTCAGAAGCCTGTTAAATACGAACTGTAAGGAAGGAGCAATTTAGATGTACGAATCAAAGCAGCCATATTTCTATGGCACAGGTAGAAGAAAACATTCTGTTGCCCGTGTTCGTGTTTACGAGGGTACAGGTAAGATCACAATCAACGGCAGAGACATTGACGATTATTTCGGTCTTGAGACACTCAAGCTCATCGTTCGTCAGCCATTTGCTGTAACAGATACAATGGATAAGTACGATATCGTTTGCACAGTAACAGGCGGTGGAGTAACAGGTCAGGCTGGTGCAATCAGACACGGTCTTTCAAGAGCTCTTCTTCAGGCTAGCGATGAGTTCAGACCTCTCCTCAAGAAGGAAGGCTTCCTCACTCGTGACCCAAGAATGAAGGAAAGAAAGAAGTACGGTCTCAAAGCCGCAAGACGTGCTCCACAGTTCTCAAAGAGATAATCAGATACCTCAAAACTTGCGTATTTACGCACTTTGCGAGTGGTCAAAAACTCTTTGGTCAACATTTGGTCAATTCAAAACCTCCTTGTTCGCGCAGGGAGGTTTTTTTATTTGCCTTTATGCAAGGCACAGCTCAATCTGTTCGGCAGTTCGGGCTTTTGTTTTACGCAGAACATCAGCGTAGATGTCAGCAGTTACGTTCACATCACAGTGACCAAGATGCTCAGACACGACTTTCAGGTCGATACCGCTGTTTAAGAGCATTGTAGCGTTGCAATGACGGAGCTGATGAAGAGTCATATCCTCAAACTCCGTTCCTTTGGTGAAGCGTTTGAGTGACTGATAGACTGAATTACGGTCACGGTAGTTTCCTCTTGATGATACGAACACCATTTCAGGGTGAGCGAAGTCATCACCGAGGGCATATTTCAGCTTTTCGATATACTCTTTCTGTGCAAGAAGTACCTTTTTCAGCTCCTGCCCCATACCGATGATGCGGATACTGCTCTCAGTCTTAGGATCAGTCAGTTCATGCTTTCCGCCTATGTCGGTCAACGTGTGGTTTATCGAGATAGTGTTGTTCTCGAAGTCGATATCCTCCCAAGCAAGTCCAAGGCACTCTCCCGAACGCATACCCGTGTAAAGCAGAACCTTGATGATACGCTTGAAGTCCTCGTACCACGGCTTACTTTCGAGGTATTCCATGAACCTTTTGAGCTTGTCTTCCTCTAAAGCCTTGTTTTTACGACTTTTCTTACGTTTCGGCAGTATCACGTTACGGCAGGGAGTGTCACGAATGAAGCCCTGCTCTGCTCCTCTGCGGAAGATGCTCTGCACTATGACGTACAGTTTCTTAACTGTTGCAGGGTTCAGGTCATAGGACTGCATTATCTGCGTCAGCCTGGGAGCATTGATGTCCTTTACCTTGATGTTGCCAAGAACAGGCTCGATGTGGTTCTTGTACTGCCCCTTGTAGGTGTAGATCGTGCTTTCTTTCAGCTCCTGCGGAGCGTAGTTTGTGAAATACCAATCTGCAAGCTCGGAAAAACGCATATTTTCGTTCAGCTGAGAGTAACCTTTGCAGTGTCTCTCGAACTCGAAAGCGTACTCCTGGGCGAGCTTTTCGGCTTTCTTTGGTGTCACTCCGTCGGGCGGAGTGTAGGTTGTTGATTTTACAAGCTGTTTGCCGTTCATATCGCAGCCGACAAACACCCTGATGCGGAATGTGTTTCCGCGTTTTGTTATATTCGCCAATGTAAATCCTCCTAAATTTACACTACGGCATATCTCTGTATTTAGCATTGTAGCGCACTATTCTATCTTTGTCAAGTGCTTTCGGAGATATGCCGTAGCTTTTTTTCTTTTATTCTAACTCTGCATTTCTTGTTTTGTTAAACTTATACCGGGCAAAATCCTCCGCAAGTCCACAAGCGGATATGAACGCCCTTGCTTTCTGTAGATCACGGGATAGCTGATCTTCACGCTTGATGCGCTGTGCTTCGGCGTTCAGCTTCTTACGGCTAAGGTAATGAGCGTTCTCCTCTTTCTTCTTGTACTCCGAAAGCTCCGAGGACACCGCTTCAAACTTCTGCATCACAGCCCCAAGTTCCTGCACGGCAGTGTCACGTTCTTTTTTGAGCTTTTTGATGTTCTTCTCCATAGCAACATACTTCTTAGCGGTGTCGCTGAGCTTGTCATAGTCCTCTTTGGAAAGTGTGACCTTTTTGCTAAATACGGACTCCTTGGCTTCGATGCTTTCGATCTCACCTATGTTCACCTTTTTCTTTGCCAGTTTCTCAAACTCGGCAACTGTCTCATCACGCTCGGCGGTGAGTCTTTCGATCTCAGCATTGAGAGCATTTATCTTGTCCTGATGTTCGCCGTACTCCTCGACCTTATAACTGTAACCCCTGGACTTCTTCGGTTCGGAAATTTCAATGCCGTGAGCATTGCAGATATTCTTTAAAATATCCCACTCATTGTGTCTCCAACGGTCATTCGCTTTCGCATCATTTCCGAAGCCCATTTCCTCCATTGCTTTGTTCTTCGCATTGCGGACTTCAAGTCCACGAGTGAAGTGACCTACGGGGATATAATTGATGTGCAGGTGCGGAGTTGATTCATCAAGATGCAGCACCGCATTGAACACATAGAAGTTAGGATTTCTCGCCTGAAATCCCTCCATATATTCACGCAGACATTCAGTCGTTATCTCGGCATCAGGAGTGCCGACGCCAGTGTCTTTTCTTGTTCCGATATAAACGAGATGTTCGTAGAAGCTTTTTTGCTTGTTCGTGCCTGTAATAACACTTTTGCTCGGCAGGCGATTGAACAGGTGTTCAAAGTAGTTACCGATCTTACGATCCTTTCTTTTCTGATTAGCGTTGTATCTCTCAACCGCTTCATCGAAAAGCTGATGATAAGCATCACTCAGAGCCTGCTGAACGAACACAACATTGTTCAGTGTTCTGGAGCTGTCGATATTCTTGGCAGAGAACTCTCTGTTGTTATGTGAAAGGCTGCCTTTACCCTCGCACATCGAGATAGATTTTGTACTCATGTTATAGTCTCTCTTTCATAAAATTTTTTTCATCATGTAAGCCCTGACGGGCTTGAAGAATTACGCACAAGACAGAGCTTGTGCTACTAAGAACATTTACGCCCTGTCGGGCTTTGAAGAATTTCGCATAAGACGGAGCTTATGCTCCATATAGCCCTGATGGTCAAATTGGATTGCAACGATACGGAGATCGGCAACCCAAACGGTGCGAAGCACCGGATTTTACTTGCGGTGCGCCGCCAGTAACCCCAAAGCACTTTTGACAGCCGCCTACACGACTATCAAAAATGCCGGGGCTCTGCGAGGCTCTTATCGGCTGGCGGAGCAGCCGAAATTGTGGGTACGGTTATTCTGAATCGTACCCGTGAGAACTTCGGAAATCCGCATTACAATTTTGAAAAATCAGCTCTCATTTTTTCTGAAAATCTGCTATCTCAGCAACGATATTTTTCATGGAAAGCCGACCAGCTTTGTTGCAGTTTATGAACTCAAAACAAAGGTACCCTGCGTAGTCCAGATGATGCAAGGAATATACAAAACGCTCGTCACATTCTTCATTGGGAGAAGCAGGAGCAAATTCTCTCCATTCACGCATCCGCCACAGATAATCATTGAGTGTTCGCCACGCTGACTTCTCCCATTCTTCATAGGCTCGTTTTTCTCGGACTCGCTTCTGATATTCGGACACTTTTTCCGCAGTCGGAGCTTTACCGATTTCGATATGCAGAGCGTAATCATCGTTGAGCTTTTTCACAGCATCAATAGGCTTGTCCAATCCGAACATTTTCTGCGTGAAACCGATAACGTCAACGTGCGTTCCGCAGCCGAAGCAATGAAGAGCATCGGGATAAATTTTTGCAGAGGGAGTACGCTCGTTATGAAACGGGCAAAGTGCCATACCACCACGGGATATTTCAAGACCATATCCCTCCGCTACCGTTCTCATATCAATAGCAGATTTTACTTGCTCGAATACCGTCAATTCTGGAAATAGTTAAGCAGGTCAGCCTTGTTGACAAGTATCTTTCCACGAACACCTTCGCCTGTGCGGATATACTTGATCTTGTTCTGAGCTACAAGCATACGGACAGTGTGTTCGGAAAGCCCGCCAATAAGCTCGGTACATTCCTTGACGGTCAGCATCTTCACCTTTTCAGGTGCAGGAGCTTTGGTTGTTTCGGGGACTGCGCCCTCATTAGGCTCTCTGTCGTAAGCGACAGCGGTCATGAGTTCAAGTATCTGGTCGAGAAGCTGTTCTTTTCTTTCGTTTGTCATAATTAAAATCCTCATCTTTCTATCTAAGAGTTTTGTGTTTTATGAACTTTGAACATTTTGAGCATTTTGCAGTTTCAAAGTGTGCAAAATGCGGAAAGTTCAGGGTCATCATCTGTAAATGTTCGGGTTGATGATAACATCTGTTATCGTTTTGTTGTTTGTGCCCTTGCTTATGTTGCGGACGATATACCTGTATTCCTCCAGCATATCCATTGTCTCAGCAAAGTCGGCGGCGTTCTTAAATAGTGTGCATCTGCACAGCTTGTACAGGTCATTCTGCCTGATATTTGTGATGTGCTTGGAGCGTATCTTGTTTATCACACGTTCTGCCTTTATCGTTCCGTGGTCAACGTCACCGAGACTGTACGCATATATCGCCTGTTCACGGAAATACTCACCGATCTCGATAGCGTTACAGAACGTATCAAGCGTGACAAGGTTCTCTGCTGGCTCAACACCATTCAAAGCACACTTGATACAGTGAATGATACCGCACAGGCGGAGCAGTTCGCCGTGATACTTACCGCCCCAGTCTTTGCAGAATGCCATATCCGTGAGGAGCATCGGCTCAATACGCCTGTTGTAGTAATCTACGAACTCACCGTATGTCTTTTCGTCGAAATGGAGATACAGCTCTTTCTCGTCATTATAGGCGAACTTCTTACCGAGGAGCTTGTATATCAGCCGCTTGTAATTCTCAGCAACGGCTTCAGGAACAGCCTGCGTATCATATTTACGATAGCCGATATTGCTTACGGGGAAACAATACAGAAAACGTGCTATCAGTCCGCTGCCACGAAACACAGGATTATTTATCATGCTATCGAACATATAGGGCTGACACGCAAGACAGATGCTCATGTACGGCTTTTTCAGCACTATACTCGCCCTGGTCGCTCTGTCGCTGATATACGTTTCACCATTCCACGATTTCAGCAGGAGATCAAGGTTCGGTATATTGTTGCTATAACGTCCGCTGAAATTACCGAGCATTCCTGATTCATCGGATATCATCAGGAGTGTGCCGTTTTCTTCAAGCAGATTTACAAGAGATTCGGGCGTAACATCGTCAACAGCTATCCTGCGGAAGTTGCTCGGAGACATATTGCTAAGGTCTGTTTGCAGCTTGGCAATCTCCTCGGCGGTAACGTCTTTCTTCTTTTCAAGTGCTTCGAGCTTGCTCTCTAACAGCTTGTATTCTGCCTGCGCCGTGAAGATGTCCTGCTTGTTATGCTCGTTCCAGTCGTGAGCGAACTGTATATACGGTCGCTTGATAAGAGAGATAACAGGAGACTTCTTGAAGCTCGGCTCTGCTATCGTCAGGGTGTCGAGTACCAGCGGCTCAGTATGGTCACGCTTGGCCGACATACGGTACACGCCCGAAAAGCAGTAGCTCACCGCCGAGAGTATTGAAGTGCCTGCCATAGCAACGTCCGTTGATGTGGTAGTCGCTATTGCGTCTGCCATATCACCTATAATAGATGGAAGTGCGTTCACAGGGAACGGCAGGAGGTTTGTCCCGTCGGGACGGAGTGGTATGGGCTGAACCCACGTTGTTTCGTTGTTCAACTATCATCTTCCTTTCAGATGTATTTATAAAAGCGAATTTATATGTATATCGGTCAGCATCTTGTATGCAATACCGCTGTCAGCCGACCGTCGCCTGCTGACATGACCATTGTAACATTTCTTTCGGAGGTCCTGTGCGTGTATTGCGTATTTACGCAAAAGAATACGTATAATATTTTTGAATACGCTGTATATTACGCTATAATACGCATTATAATTGACATTTTGCGTGTGATATGTTATAATATCAGAAGATACCGAAAGCGAGGAGAGCGTATGGGAACTACGACAATTTACCGTATAAACGAAACAGACCGCACGATAAATATCGCACAGTCTGTTAATGATACTGATGAAAGCTTACACGGCGTAGTTTTGAATACAAGAATGTACACTTTTGATGAGCTGATGAATCAGCATAAAGTGTTCTGCGAACATACCGAGCCTTATGACGCTTTCAAGGACAGGCTCAACAGCGCCTTGCGTATTGACAAGAGCATTGAAGTCAGCACCGATGATATGATAGCAAGGTTTATAGCTGAATATGGGGAGAATATCTTTTTCAGAGGATATGTCAGCTCTGTTATTGAGTTCTATGACAAGGAGAGGCACGTCCTACTGAAACCGAATGACGTTGTTATCGCCAAGCTCAACAGAAGAAAGATACAGGACGAAGTTTCCCGAAAGCTAATGGAGTTCATGGATACGCAGTTCGCCCTGATGTGCAGTGATGCGTATTTCAGCCATAAGTCTACTATGGAGCATTTTATGATACAGTCCGGAAGAACGATAGTTGCTGCCGATGATTATACATTCAATGTGTTCCGTGAAAGCGACAATTGCCTGCTTACCATCCTTGCAGAGATCGGGCAGCTCGTTCATCATAACAAGTGGATTGTCTGCGAGTGCGGTTTCTGTCATAAGCTGTTTCTCGGAACGGAAAGAGAAGTCTGCTGTCACTCCGCCGAGTGCATCGAAGCACAGAAACAGCAGAAGGAAGCCATATACAAGGAAAATACAAAGGCATACTCAGCCGTGAAGCGAGATTATGATGCTTATGTCCGCAGATATAAGAAGGTTCTCGTTGAAGCAGGTGTTGAGAAGTATCACCCTGCCGAGTTTGACGAGTTTATACAGGCGAAGCAGGAACGTATGGAAGATATGGACAAGCTCAAAAAACGCCTGATACGCAACGGTCTGCCGACCAAGGAGCTTGAAAAACTCAGTGCTAAGTATAAGACGGAGATAAAGGCTATTGCAGAAGAGCTTGTTGAGAGGTTTGGGAAGAAGAGGTGAACTTTGACTCCGGTGGGTTCAAAGTTAAAATATTGATATCAAAAAACATTTTATAACAAATATTGACTTAGATTCTATACCATGTTATAATAATACAAATAGCGATTCTACGCTAGGTATCGCTTGTTATGATTGTGGAGGTATAGGAGAATGAAACAAGATAAATCAAAGTGGATAGCTTTCTTTACTCAGCAAGTTGCTACTGAAAAAGAAAAGATTTGTTCCAGATATAAAAACTATAAAGATCAAGCAAGTGCAATCAATCAGTTTATAAATGATATACGTGATAATTCAATTCGCTCCTTGAAAGCACATTCAAATGAATTAACCCAGTCTGAGTTACTTGATGAAATCCTTATTATAACATATGCTTCTTATATAGTGATGCTTGATGCAAGAAATTCAGTATGGCCTTATGAATACATGGCTTTTGCACGACGTATTGGTGAGTTATGGGAGCCGTTCTGCAAACTGCCTTTCGAATATCCAATAAAAAAACTGACAATTATCTCTCCACCTGATTTCAATAAAGTTCAGGATACCATAAAGAAGGATGCTACGAATTATATTGATAGTTTAAAGCTAGATCAAGAAACAAAAGACGAATTAAAGCGTCACTATGCAATCCCGTGGACAATGGTTGATAGTGGTGGAATCAAACTCGGGCTTGATCTCCATTTTGAACAAGATGGCATTCATTACAACTGTGATTTCAAAAGCGGGTTTAGTTCAAATGAAAAAGGCAATACAAACCGCTTGTTACTTGTTGCAAGTATCTATAATTCACTTGGAGAAATTGAAAAAACGATATTGTTTGTAAGACAACCAGAAGATGATAATAATCACTATCTTCAGACTTTGAAAAACTCTCCCTATTGGGATGTATACTGTGCAAACGATGGCTACGCTGCAATGAAACGATTCACAGGTTTTGATATGCGTGAATGGCTTGATAATAACGTCGATTGGGAAAATGATATAAGCAGTGAATTAAGGGAGCATCTTGAGAAAAATGATCTTTTGCGCTACTTGACATGGTAAGCCTAATGTGTTATACTTAAGTCAAGGCTTAAGTATAACAAGTGAGGGATATAAATATGAAAGATCAGTTTTGTTCGTTTTATACCAATTCAGAAGATATTACATTTTATATGTCTTCGCGATTAGGGATACATGATGGTGATATTATTTTAGAACCATCAGCCGGAGAGGGTATATTCATAGATGAGATACTTAACGCCAAGAAGCAAGTTCACATTGATGCTTTAGATATCAATGATGATGCTATTTCAGTTTTGCAAAAAAAGTATGATGATAATCCTGATGTTGATGTTCGTAAAACTGATACGCTATTCGATCCTCAACTCGATAAATATGACATATCGCAATTATGGTTAAAGCAAACGGACACATTGTTGGATGAACAGTTAGATTTTTTCAACTCTACAGGTGGATATTATACTGGCGTTATAGGCAATCCGCCGTATGGTGCTTGGCAGGATTATGAACGACGTGATCAATTAAAAAAGAAATATGTCGGACAGTACGTCAAAGAAACCTATTCTTTGTTTTTATTGAGGTGCATATCTGTATTAAAACTAAACGGAAGATTATCTTTTATTATCCCTGATACGTTTTTGTATGTTAATATGCACACAAAGCTTCGTGAGCTTTTATTGAAGAAAACGAAAATTGAGGAAATCATTATTTTTCCGTCAAAGTTTTTCCCTGGCATTAGTTTTGGATACTCTAATTTATGTATCATTACTTTAGAACGAAGCGAAATGCAAGACGCAATCAACAATTCAGTAAAGATATATAGAGGATTTAAAAAATCCGAGGAATTTCGTCAGTTAATCGCAAATGATACATTGCCAGCTTACATAGAGCAGTTTAATCTTAAACAAAGTGAGGTCTTATCTAATCCTCAACATAGATTTGTTTTCGCTGATAATCAAATAGTTTCTTTATTAAGGGAAACCACAGTCAATCTTGGAGATGTTGCAGATGTAGTAACAGGTTTCTATACAGGAAATAATACTAAATTCATTAAAGCTGCATCAAATGCTGTAAAAGGTGCAAAAAACTATGAGGTTATAGATCCAAGTATGATTGTAGATAATTCTTCTACTGATGGAGCATCAGACCTATCCGAAGCATATATTCCATTTATAAAAAGTGCATCTGATAAACGATATATTCGTAGTCGTGAGGATTGGTATGTGCGCTGGGACAGCGAAACTGTCTCCTTTTATAAAGCTGATAAAAAAGCTCGATTCCAGAATTCCGAGTATTATTTTAAGACGGGTATCGGAATTCCTATGGTTAAGTCAAGTAGAATTAAGGCTTTTTTGATGCAGAACCGAGTATTTGATCAATCAATCGTAGGGATATTCCCTAAAGACAAAACAAAGCTTAATTATATATTGGCATTAATGAACTCTGATATAATCAATCAGATTATACATATCATCAATCCAACTGCTAACAACTCTGCTAATTATATAAAGCTTATCCCTTATATTGAGCCATCTTCGATGTTATTAGATGAAATTAGCGAAACGGTTGACAGAATTGTAGAATTATCAGAAAATATAGATGATAAGACTATCAAACAAATGGAAGATAAAATTGATTCTATGATAACGAGCATTTACTTAGTTTCAAGTCATAAACAAGCAAAATAAATATTTGATCCAGTGATAATCGAACCTGAATTAATGATATTTGTTAGAAATTTCAGTTATGTTTAATGAAAGGAGTACTTATGAAAGACAAAGAAACTATTGTTTTTCTTCACCTGAGTGACATACACATTGGTAAAGAAAAAGATATAAGTGATGAACATATTAGGAAGATAGTTGATTCGCTAAAAAGCTACAAGTCTATTAATATTAAAAATGTCATTATCATCCTTTCTGGTGATATTACATATTCTGGCGACGCTTCACAGTTTTCAAATGCAAAAAAACTTATTGGAAGTTTATTAGTTAGCCTTAACAAGGTCTTTAAATGTAGCTGCACAGTGTTAGCTGTTCCTGGAAATCACGATGTTAATCATGCTGGATCACCATTGAACGTAACATTGCTTAAAGACAATAAGTATTCAGAATGTGAAGTGGGGGAATATAATAAACTTAATTCATTCTATAATTTTGCTCGTCTCAATAAATGCTTTGAGCATTCGGAAATATACTATGACATACGTAGACTTTCAATTGGCAACTGCAAAATCAAAGTGAATCTAATTAACAATGGGATTTTTTCAACTTGCGATGAGTACAAAGGGCTTCTGTATTTACCAAATGATTACATTGATAAGCTTTCAGATAGAGAAGATGCTGATTTTGTTATATCAATAATGCATCATGCACCGGATTATTATAGAGATGATATAAAAAATCGAGTAGAAGATACTATTGTGAAGAACAGCGATATACTTTTTCATGGTCACGAGCATTACAATTATAGTAAACAGACTTCATTTAATGGTTCAGATTGTACAGTCATTCAATCTGGCGGCTGTTTATGTAATAATGGGAATTGGGATGATAGTTCGTATTTGGTAGGATTACTGGATACCGAGTCTCTAAAATATGAATATTATAAGTATACGTGGAATAGTAGTGCCAAACAATACGAACACGATAGTGGGAAAAAGGCACAAGTCAAGCCGCAAAAGCCCGACTTGAAAATAACAGAAGATTTTCAGGAGTTTATTCATGATGATAATGAGGAAAAGTATTATGTTTTTCCTTCAATTATTTATCATGGCAATAAATCTACTGAGATTTTTTTAATTGAAACATCCAGCTATTTTGAGGAAGAATTACAAAAACACAGATATTCTATTATTGTTGGAGCTGGAAATGTTGGAAAAACCACACTATTAAAGAATCTATTTTCTTCTTTTGCAAAAAGCCATTATGTTCTTTATGCCAGCCCTGAGAAACTTCTTGAAAAGAGCAAACATAAAAGACAGAATATCGATAAACTAATCAAGGCTCTTTTTGAGGATATATATGGTAGTAGCAAAAGTGAATGGCAGGCGTTTGAACAATCTGACACAACTGATTGTATATTTATGCTTGATGACTTTGAACAAATCGATGGCATAAACATTAGTAACTTTTTCAAATCACTAAGCGGTAGATTTGGCACAATCATTATAACTAATACTCGAATAATTGATTTTGACACATCTATTATCAATATTGACGAAAAAGAAACTATAGCAAAATTTGAGATTAAGGCACCTGTAGGCCATAAGCGCAGAGAAATAATAAGAGCTGTAGCGTTAGATAAAGCCGATGACAAATCAGAACAAAATATTGAGAATATTGTTAAGCAAGTGGATCGAATTATTAAAACACAACTTAACATCATTCCGCCAGAGCCATACTACATTATTCAAATGGCAGAAAACTTTATGAATCATGTAGGTGAAGCTATATATAAAAGCACTAATGCCTTTAGTAAAGTTTTTGAAGCAAATCTAACTAATAAGATTGATGATGCACTAAAAACTAATACTAAGAATAGAAATATTACAGTTGATCTTATGTATGTAATATTTAGAAAAATAGCCTATTACATTCATTTTAATAAAGCATATCCTGTAAAAAGATGTGAGATTGGAAAAATAATTAAAGAATATAATGCTGAATATGGGAATAATCTTGAAACTGAAGACATAATCAACATTGCAAAAACTGCAAAAATTATATCAGATACTGAAGAAAGTCGTGAAGAATACAGATTTAGAAACAAAAGTATTCTGGCATATTTTGTTGCAAAAGAGATCGTTGCGAGAAAAGATGTTGCTGGCTTGGAAGATGTAATAAATAAGGCTTGTATAAACATTTGTACAGATATCCTTTTATTCGTTATATATCTAACTGATGAGACTTCAATATTAAGTCAAATAATGTCTTCTATTAATAGAACAGTAGTCGAAGATACATCGTGGGATGAATTCAGTATACCTAATAAGGTTCCTATGTTCATTAAAACTTCCAATCAACTATCTGTTAATACAAAATCAATTAATAAAAAAGAAGAAAAGAAACAAATTGAAAGATCGGAAGAAACAGTAGAGGAATCAATGGTAAAAGAGTTCAAAATAAGGGATATATATGATTGGGATGACTCTATTATTGACGAGTATAATAATAAATTGTTCCGAATGATGTCCTTACTTCAAATTATCGCAAAATCCCTTCCTTGCTTTGAACATCTTTTGAAAAAAGATAAAAAGAGTGAACTGATTCGCTTATTGTATACGCTACCAAACAGGATATTTATGTTTTGGTGCAACTTTATTGAGAAACACTACGAAGACATCATAAAAGAATTAAAAACACATCCATATTTTACAACAAAGAAACCTCAAATGAGAGAAAGTGACATTGATCTAAAAGTGAGGTCATCATTTGCACTATATTCAATGGATTTACTATTGAACCTTTACTATATTCCCGTTTTGAATGCTGCCGGAAAAAACACTGTACAATTTTTGAACAGCGTTGAATTCTTCGACTATAGAGAAAACCCAACCTATCAATTAGAACATCTGATGTTTGTGGAGCAAATACAAGATTCAAATGAATTTGTATCATCTGCATTGGCTTTACAGAAAGATTATAACGAAAAAGTTTCTTCGTATCTTTTACAATGCATTGTTCGTCATGGGCTTATAACACGTAATGATACACGTGAAAATACAGACAGACTGGAAAGCAAATTCTTTCCTAAAGCAAAGAAGCCCCTTCTAATTGAAAGGGCTAAAGATAAATATTCAAAAAAGTAGTAACGTGCAAGTCCTGCCCTTGCTGGTCGTTATTCACTGGGTAAACGACCTATTCCCAAGTGAATTGAATGCATATCATCTCGCTACGCTGACGTTACTACATTATAAGTATACTCTATTGGTTGTGATTTTATTCATATAGTACTTGTTTTTCAAAAAACGGCTGCACCCGAAGGCACAGCCGTTTATCCTCAAATATAAACCATACACTCAAACACAGCTTCTCTCGCCATGTAGACGAAGCAGTTCTCCAGACCGAGTATCTTCTCGGCATCACCGCTGAGGACAGCTTTCTTATAGCAACTGTCGGTCTGCTTCCAATGCTCCACCTGACGGAAGATAGCTTCACTGACTTTTAGTTTCATATCATCAAGGTACTGAATGATCTTACCCTCGTTGACGAGCCTGCGAAGCCTATCGGGGCATTTGCTGTCAGAATAATGAAGATGATACCTGATGAAGTCGGTGTGGTAGGTCTTGCTCTCCTCGGTCTGCGTATCGGCATTGAAGTGAGTGACGGTCACGGTATTGGTATCAAGTCTCCACAACGGAACGTATTTCTTTTTCAGCTGATTGTATGCGGTCTGTTCGCTCTTGTATCTGCTCATACCGTCCACCTCACTTAATTGGCTTTATCATTTCAAGGACGAGTTGTGCGCCGACCTTGAAGCCCTTGCGGAATTCGTTGCGATTGGAAAGATTGTGCAGCTCAATGTCCGCTGACTGATACTCGTTAAGAATATCGGTGCTGTCGGGATAGGCTTTCTTCAGTTCGGCTTCTGCCTTGACGAGTCTGTCGAGGGCGACTCTGTATGCTCCGTCCGTATCCTCAATCTCGGTTAGGTGGAACAGGTCATAATCGTAAAGTTCATCGAGGATTGTTCTGCTCATAGTTCACACCTCCTCATTTCCGCTGAAATAAGACAGCAGGCTTTCCTTGTTGACGAGATACTTGCCACGGACACCCTCACCTGTTCGGAACGCTTTGATCTTGCCTTGTGCTATCAGCATACGGATAGAATGCTCGGAGATACCTTCGATCAGCGCGGTACACTCCTTGATAGTCAGCATTCTGACCGACTGTGCAGGAGCTTTGACAGGCTTTGATGATGTTGCAGGCTGTTCCTGCACTTCTTCCTCGGCGGTCAGTTGAAGCAAGAGGTTAATGATTGTGTTTACGATCTCACGTTTTTCTGCTATTGTCATAATGATCTTCCTTTCGTGGGCGGAGTTCTCAAAGGCTCTCACCACAGTTCTCAAATTTAGTACAGAGATATGCAATAGCGTGGTCAATTAAGGTCAAGTAGTGGTCAACTAAGTTACAAGAGAGCGGCAGAGACTTTGAAATCCAGCAGAACCGCAGTTCTTGTAACTCAATCCAAACGCCGTATTTACGGCACTTTTTGAAGAAAAGGATAATTTAAGTGAAGATGCCTGAATACCAGTTCTGGGTTAGCCGAACATTCGGGGTAAACTCCAAGAGATAATTTTATCCCTATTGGGAGCACTCGAAATCACGTATTTACGCTGTTTTGTTCGGTTTGGGTTTATCTGAAATATGGTGAATTTGGGGCGGTAACTAACACGTAACTAACGGGTAACTAACAAAAATCAAGGCATTCATCGTTTGATGGATGCCTTAAATATTTTAATTGTCACGAAAGGATGTGAACAAAATGTATTATATCAGCAAAGTACGCATACAGCGATTTCGTTCAATAATGGATATGGAATTCAATATTTCAGATTATAGTATGCCTGTAGCAATTTGTGGTCAAAATAATGTAGGCAAAACTAATACATTAAGAGCTATTAATTTATTCTTTAATCCAAATACTTTTAATCCTAATACTGATATTCCCGAATTGAAAAAAGCTCAACGTGGTGGTAGTTACTATCCTAAAATAACACTTGACTTTAATTCAGTAGATAATCATTCTCCCAAAATGAGAATAATAAGGGATTTTTCAAATATTGAAAATGACGACGGATTAAAAGGGTACTCACTTCGAAGAGGCAACACTCATCAGTTAACGGTTGATGAGATAAATGATTTTATCTCCAAAATCGAATTTCGTTTGATCAAGTCCATTGATGTAAACATTCCTAAACTGGTAGATGATTTAACAAGTGATATGCTTGATATTAAATTTGATAAATCAAGATTTGTAGCCGCAAAAAAAGATTTAAAGGATGTTTTTGAAAAATATACTGACTTGCTACAAGAAATATTGAATTCTTTCTCTTCGGAAATATCTGATACATTTCATATTTTTAAAGATAATTGGAATGTATCATTCAATGTTCCTAAAAAATCTGATAAATTTAGAGATATTATTTCCGATGATGTTGACTTAAAAATCGACGACAAAAGCGGTATGGGTGTTTCAAACAAAGGATCGGGTTTACAAAGATTAGCTATTATTTTACTAAATATAGAATTAATAAAACGAATATCTCCAAGAAAGAAAAGCTCTTATATATTATGTATTGATGAACCGGATATATTTCTTCACAGTGGATTACAGAAAAAGTTATATCAGTTTATACTTGATAGTGGATTTCAAACAATTTATACAACCCATTCTGAGCACTTTATTGACAAGAATTTACGCAATATTGTGTTTTTAGAGGGGTTGCTTAGTCATAAATTTAGCAAAAGGAAAAATAAAGAAATATATTATCTTGATACAAATATCGTTCCGTTAAACACTGAAGATGGTTATAAAAAAATATGTGAACATTTAGGAATAGAACCTGTTCTTATTTCAGATCCTGTTCTCGCTAAATACAACATTATCGTCGAAGGCGAATGCGATGAAAAATATTTATTTAAGCTGGCAAGTTATTATGGAATTAATCATAGCGAGATTAAATTTATTATTGCCGGCGGGGTAAATCGAATTAATCCTATGTTAGATGTATATAATTCTTTTTCTGCCAATCAATCTGACAAACCTATTGTTCATGTACTGTATGATGATGATGTCGCTGGACGACCAGAATATGATAGAATAAACTCGCTTTTAAAGAATCAAAATAATTTTAAAAATATAGATATAAAGCCGTTTATCATAAAAAACTATTCAGGACAAGCATCACATAATGGCAATTATGAAATAGAAGATTTAATGTATCCAGAAATAATTTGTTTGGTATTAAATCTATTTTTAGCACAACACAACATGACACAGATTGAAGCAAGTAAAGTGATTTCAACTAATTGTTCAAAACGATTCATCCGAAAAGGAATATTAAATGTATGTGAAATGTATACCAGTTTATTAAATCCTGATGAAACCTTATCTCCCCAGCAAACACAAGTTAAGGGAGAAATGTGTGAATTGTTTGATATTTCAAATCCACAAATTAAAAACACACTTGATCAAGCTCGTATAGATCATCCAAATGTCGAAGAGTTTGTTCAAGGTATATTTAAATTTGAATAATTATTTTCAAAACAAAACCGCTGAGGGAACAATCCATCAGCGGTTATTTTTATACCTATATTTTATTGATAGCCTCCAACAACTACTGCACATTAACGTGTGTATAGACCTTCTCGGTCAGTGACATAGCACCCGAATGACCGACGATCTTCTTAACCAGCGTAGGCGATACCTCTTTCTCAGTCATCATAGAGATGCAGGTGTGACGGGTATCGTGGGGCTTGTGTGAGCAGCCGATCAGCTCCATAACAGGTGTCCAGTAGGAATCGTAGAAGTTGCGGTAGATAAACTGCTTGCCGTCAGGAGTATGGAGCAGATATTCGTTGCCGTCCTCGTACCACTTCTTGAAGAACGGATAAGTCCTGTCGTGTATCGGAACAACACGGATACCGCTTTCTGTCTTGCTCTCCGCCACCTTGAAGCAATGCTCTTCGATGTTGACATTCTCACGTTTCAGGTCAAGCAGCTCAGACACACGCCCTCCACTGTATATCAGCATCAGGACAATCTGTGCGTAGAAATTGCTTTCTTGCACCCACAGAGCAGCAATTTCTTCCTTGCTGAAAGGAGAACGGTCTGTCTTGTTCGGGTTCTTGTCCTTGAACTTGATAATATCCACATACTCAGAGTAATCTTTCATGCAGATCTCATACTTCATGGCATACTAATACATCTGGCTGAACAGTACTTTCAGCTTACGGAGTGTGGGATAGTTCTTACCGCAGTTGTCCACAACGCCCTGCAAGTCTGTTAGCTATAATTCCTTGAATACTCTGTCGTGCAGGGGTTCACAGGTATTATACGATGCTTTGTAGGCTTTGGCGTTGCTGTCCGAGATCGTGGGGAATTTTTCTGCCGACCACTTCTCAAAGACTTCAGCAAAGGTGATTTTGGAAGCTTCAATGTCATAGGGATTCTTATTGTAGTCCATGAGCATTTCAAGCCCTTTAGCCCTGGTCGGAGCATAGCCGATAGTGATGTACTGCTGTTTACGCTTGCCTGTTTCGGTATCAATGTCCCAGCCGACTGTCTTGCGGACGATGTATGGATTCAATGCCAACAACTTAAGCGTAATTGGCATTGCACCCCTCAGACCCCGAATCTGAATAAAAGAAAGAGAGATTTTTATGAGAAGAAAAACGAATAAAAAAGCAGAAAAACAAGCGTAACATATTCCTGAAAATCAGAGTAACTGAGGAAAAGCTTGAAGCGTTCCGGCGTAAGTATAAAAACAGCCGCTGTAAATCATTCAGCGACTTCGTAAGGAGATGTGTCTTTGAAGGTCTGATCCTGCATATCGATAAAGAAAAATGCAGGGACTCTATTCGATGTTAAACAGCATCAATAATAATGTCAATCAGATCAAAGTCCGAGTCACGACAAACGATGACACTTACGCCGATGATTTCAAGGAGATCGAGGAACGAATTCTTGAGATATGGAGGATCCTGTTTTTCTTTCAGAAGCTTGCTCCAAGGGAATAGAATTCAAGGCATTATGCACTGACAAAATAATAATTCTTGCTACGCATTTCACAAGAATTATTACAATCATCCCGTAGAGCTAGACTCTGGAATATTTATCCGCTATAATGGATTCACAACAATGATTTATGGAGTCGATTTTTATGTTTAAAATACCTGAACTCGCAATGCCGAGAACACGCAAGGTCACGACCATCTGCGACGGTAAGAAAGAGGTCTGGGACGATTACGAAGAAACGAAGAATTTCTTTCTCAGGCAGATGATGACTACATAGGGTGAGGAACGTGACCGAGCAGAGTGCGTTTACATTCAGCTCATACATGGGCTGGATGAGTGTACGGACGAGGATGAATAAACAAAACAGAGGGCATTGTTTTAACCGACAATGCCCTCTAATCATAATTTATACTTTTTCTATTATGAAAGGTCAAACATTTTACCAATTATAAATTGACTTAATTATAGTCATGTGGTATAATGTATGTAATTAAGTTGGATACAACTATTGGAAAGGAGAGCCAAGTATTATATGAAAAACAACGGAGATATTGTTCGCTTCTTCAAAGATAAAGAATACATAATGCTTGATAATGATTTGGGCGGCGGCTCCTTTGGAAAAACCGTTTTGCTTAAAGACCCATTCATTGATGATGTATTTGTTGCAAAAAAATATGAGCCAGCATTTAGTGATGAAGACGAGAAGAAAAAATTCTATAAGAATTTCCTTGATGAGATTAAGATCATGTATAAGCTTAACCATCATAATATAGTTAGAATTTACAATTACTACGCTTATGAAGATATATATACTGGCTTTATCATTATGGAATACATTGATGGCGAAAGTATAGAAGAATGGTTTGAAAACTGTTCTATGGGACTTACCAAATCTTCGTCAAATGAAATCTTTATTCAATTGATAGATGCGTTTGACTACCTACAGAAACATGAGATCATTCATAGGGACATTAGAGAAGGCAATATTCTTATAGATAAAGACGATAATGTAAAAGTCATAGATTTCGGTATTGGCAAAGTGATTCAGCCTGGTGATACTATAAAAGATAGTTTGTATGCAGATATAAATAGAGCAAATTCGGATACATTGCCTGCGGAGTTTTATAGTGGAATATATACATCATCAACTGATATGTTCTATTTAGCAGAGTTAATTAACCGCTTGTTGACTTTATATCCTTGTTCAGAGTTTAAGTATCAACATATTGTAGACAAGATGATGTCAAAACAGCCAGCGGATAGATATTGCTCATTTAGTGAAATAAAAAAAGACATTGAACAGGGAGCTTTCTATTCATTATCCATAACAGATGACGAAAAACGTATATATAGAGATTTTGCAGATTCGCTTGATTATGTAATCGGTGTATACGGAGAATCACCAACATTCACTTTTGATAGTAGCAGTATCATTTCTAAGCTTGAAACGGTACTAACCAACAATATGTTTGAAGATTTTATCAGCAACAATCTGGATGTTATACAGGCTTTTGTCAATTGCAGGTGTACGTATGACAATGAATACGGAATCTCCGTAGACAAAGTCCGTGAATTTGTTGAGTGGTTAAAACGTGTGTCAACGACTAAGCGAAATATCATTATTTCTAATATAATCAATAAAATAGCAAATAAAGAAATAGATGTATTTGCTATTGATCCACCATTCTAATCACAAACTAAACATGATGAAAATTGTTAATCATCGTCACAAAACTCACAGGGTAACAAACACGTAACTAACAAAATAGCCTTAAAACAACGATATAACGTGGTTACACTTTATCAAAGAGATAATTTCATTCTCATTTATCAAACCGTTTCGCAGAAATGCGAAGCGGTTTTTTTATACCCGATCCTAACTGTCAAAATGCACAATCAAAACATCTGTTCGTTGTCAATTTAGCTGAATATCCCCATGCTTATTGTAAATAACAACAAAATATGATATAATTATTGCTGATAAATTAACTTTTAGGAGATAACTGCTATGACGAATGAATACATAAAACCGCCCGTTGAGATACGCTACAAAAATGAACTCGACGCCTTGAAAAGTGTTGATATTGGCAAAAAGCCTGAGAATTGGGTGCTGTCGCCAAAGGCAGTGCGAACATTTATATTAGGCGGAATCATCAAAACTGCCGATGGCAAAATGCAGATAAAGCGCAAATTCTATGGCAATGACGCACTTGTTGAGCGCTGTATAATCACCCTCGCTGGTAACCGTGGACTTATGCTGGTGGGTGAGCCAGGCACTGCTAAAACTATGCTCTCTGAGCTTCTCTCTGCTGCTTGCTGCGGCATAAGCACGAACACAGTTCAGGGTACGGCTGGAACTACCGAGGATATGATAAAATATAGCTGGAACTATGCCATGCTTCTTTCAAAAGGTCCGTGCCGTGAAGCCCTTGTGCCTGCTCCCCTGCTCATAGGCATGGAACAAGGCATTTTCGCACGATTTGAGGAAATAACTCGTACCCCTGCAGAAATCCAGGATAGCCTTATTTCTGTAATGAGCGACCAGATACTCAATATCCCTGAGCTTGAAAACGAAGGACTTGTTTTCGCCAAGCAAGGATTTAATATAATCGGTACTGCAAACACCCGTGATAAGGGCGTAAATGAAATGTCAGGTGCTTTGAAAAGGCGTTTCAATTTTGAAACTGTCGAGCCTGTTCGTGACGTAAGGCTCGAAAAGGAGATCATTATCCGTGAAGCACAAGACCTTGCAAAAACAGGTCATATCGACCAGCCTATAGACACCGACGCTGCTGAACTTCTTGCTGTCACATATCATGAGCTTCGTGAGGGCGTTACCTCAGAGGGAACAAAGCTTGAAAAACCAAACGCCGTTATGAGTACAGCCGAAGCTGTGTCCGTTTTCTATCAAACTATGAGCAGTGCATATTATTATGGTGACGGAAAAACTGATCTCAAAGAGCTTACGCAGAATCTTTTAGGAGCAGTTTGTAAGGAAAACAAAGACGACCTTGAAAAGCTTAAAAGCTATTTCAGGATCGCTGTTAAGGAAAAAAGTGCAAGTGAGGGAGGCATATGGACAGAATATCTGGATACAGCCAAGTATCTGAAATAATACCTTTCGACTATTCTCAGCCATTTATGCTTTTTCCTGTAAGACACCACAGCCCTGTCTGCTCGTGGCAGCTCATCAGAGCAATTAAAGAATATCAGCCCGATGTCATACTTATAGAGGGTCCTGAAAACGCCAATGATATGATAGGTGTGTTGACGGACGAGAGAACAAAACTCCCTGCGGCTTTCTATTATTACTACAAGGACAGAAAAAAGTTTATCAGTGATGAAGCCGAAGACTATAAATGCTACTACCCTTTTATCTATGCTTCACCTGAGTATAACGCTCTGAAAACAGCCGCAGCCATGGATATAGAAGCACGCTTTATAGATCTTCCCTACAGCGAGATACTTATTACCACCGCAGAAAATAAAGGCCTTCGCAGTAATAAGGATAAACACAGCTACACTGATGACAGCAGACTTATATACAGCAAATTCTGCAAAAAGCTTTGCGAGAAAACAGATCTAAGGACCTTTGAAGAGTTCTGGGAGAAGTATTTTGAGATAGAGGGGCTCAGGTTATCTGTACAAGATTTTGTACAGCAAATGTACACCTACTGCATTATCACACGAAATGACGAAACAGAAGATGATCTTGCGGCAGACGGCACTCTTGCAAGAGAAAACCATATGGCTCTGCGTATCAAAGAAGCACTTAAAGATAACAAAAAAGTCCTTGCTGTAACAGGCGGATTCCACAGTTTGGGACTTTATGAGCTTTTGAAAAGTGATAATATCCAAAAAGAAAAGCTTCACAAGCTCTCTCAAAAAGATGAAGGCTGTTTCCCTGTAGCTTATTCTTATGAAGCAGCAGACGCTCTCAGTGGATATGCCTCTGGTATCCAGCGTCCTTATTTTTATGATTGCGTGATGAACAAGCTAATCCACTGCGATGACCCGGCAGGTGTTTACAGCGACACAGTTCTTGACCTGCTCATAGGTACAGTGAGAGCCTGTGATAAACATGATATCCCAGTGTCAATGGCTGACGCTTCCGCAGCGCAGTCTATGATGAGTGGACTTGCCGCACTTCGTGGCTGTCATGAATGTGGACTTTACGAGCTTGAGGACGCCATAACCTCGTCATTTATCAAGGGAGAGAAAACAATATCCTCCGCCCTGCCTATCGACCTTATGCACAAACTTGCCACAGGCGACAAGACAGGTCATATAGGTGATATAAACCACGTTTCTCCGCTTATCGCTGATTTTGAAGAACAGTGTAAAAGGTTTCGACTTAAAATAAAAACAGTAACCCCTAATAAGACGGAAGTTTCACTTTTTACCACTGCAAACGGCATGGAACTAAGCAGATTTTTCCATAGAATGGTGTTTCTAGGCACAGACTTTGCCCAGCGAACAAAAGGACCTGATTTGCATAGGCGAAAAGACAGAAGCCGTGTCCGTGAAGAATGGGTATACAAAAAAGTTCCTGCCACAGACGTTGCTCTCATAGACCATACTGCCGACGGCTTCACCATTGAAGAAGCCTGCCGCACCTGTGCTTCAAGAACACTTCGCCATGAAAAGCACTGTGATGTTGCGGCGCATATCCTTGTGGACTGCTTCCAAATGGGCTTAGAACTCTCTGATGATGACAAAGCTTGTGCCGAGAACATTCTTAACTCAGACGGTGACTTTTTCTCTGTAGGCAGAGGTCTAAGGCATTTTATCACTCTTATGGAACTCCAACAACTTTATAATACCGAGTTTTCCGCCGCAGAAAATTGTGCAAAGCGGTGCATGACAAGGATAATCACAGCACTGCCTGATATGGCGTCGGTGAAAGACGACCACATTGCAGAATGTGCAGCGATAATGTACGCAATGCAGAAAGCTGTCACTGACGGCTTTAGAGAATATCGTCATGACTATGAAAACGCCATGCTTTCCCTCTGCGGCAAATCTGATAAAGACCCATTTGTTTACGGCACAGCACTTGGCATACTTTATGCCTTTGACCCCCACCGCCGCAAGCTTGCTGAACAGGCAATGTCAAGCTATCTCAAAGGCGACAGGAATGTTCAGATACAAGGAGCGGAGTTTCTTCACGGACTTTTCAATGCCGCCCGTGATATCATCATGACGGACGATTCTTTCATCAGAATGACAGACACGCTTATCTGCGGACTTGACTATGACGATTTTATAGAAATACTTCCCTCCATGAAGCTTGCTTTCAGTTGTTTCACTCCATATGAAATACAGCAAACAGCCACCGCTGTCGCAAAGCTTTATGACTCTGACAGTGCTGAGCTTCTTGTGGAAAAACCTATAAACGAAAGGCTATATAGCTTCGGTAGGAAAATAGATAAAGAGATAGTTAAACTTTTGTCTGAGGAGGAAAAGCCATGACAGATGAAAACAAAGCCATATTCGTCAACCGCTGGCGGCTCGTGCTGGGCGGAATGTCTGACAAAAGCCTTTCCTTTACCGGTGACAAAGCAGAGATAATAACGTTTCAGGATATGGAAAAGCTACTCGATTATCTCTATAGCCGTGCGCAAGGTGACGATGTAAGGGACGAGAACAGCAGGCAAGGCGGTCAGGGTGGCAGTGTGCTAAACGCCGCAGAATGGATAACAAAAGTCAGAACGCTTTTTCCAAAGCAGACCGCCGAGGTGCTTGAACGTCAAGCTTTGGAAAGGTTCAACATGACCGAGCTTCTTACCGATAAAAAGGTTCTTGAAGAAATGAAGCCTGATATAGCGCTGCTTAAAACTATCATTCAGCTCAAACATCTCATGAACGGCGAGGTGTTGCAGGCGGCTTTAAAAATAGCAAAACAGGTGGCAGACGATATCAAACAAAAGCTTGATATGACCATAAAGCGAAGCCTTACAGGCAGGCTTGATAAAAACACATCGTCAGTTATGAAATGCTCTGCAAACCTCGATTTCAAAAAGACTATCCGCCGAAACCTGAAAAACTATGACAAAACAAGCAACCAGCTTATACTTAAAGATATCTATTTCAGTGGACGTGTGAAAAAGCATAACAAAAAGCGCATTATCATAGCCATAGACGAAAGCGGTTCAATGCTCGGTTCAGTCATCTATAGTGCAGTAATGGCGCAGATAATTTCCGAACTGCCATTTGCAGAGGTGAAGCTCATCATATTTGATACAAGCATCGTTGACCTCTCAGACCATGCAGACGACCCTGCTCAGACAATAATGAGCGTTCAGCTTGGGGGAGGAACGGATATTGCAAAAGCCCTTACCTACTGCGAAAGCCTTATCGTTACGCCGCGTGACACTTGCGTTATCGTTGTAACAGACCTCTACGAGGGTGGCAGTGAAGCACAGCTTATGAACGTCAGCAAAAATATAATCACAAGCGGAGCACATCTCTCATTCCTTACCGCCCTTGATGAAAATGCCGACCCTGCCTATGACAAGGCGACAGGTCAGAAGCTTGCAGATATGGGCTCATTCGTTGGCGGTCTTACCCCTGATAAGCTTGGGGATTACATCGGAAAAATATTTGCATAGGAGATGACATCTTGGACGTAATCGATAAACAGCTTGGCATTGCAAACGAACAAACGCTTATTGAGCTTTCAAACAAGGGCATTTACAAACGTGCGTTGAAGGAATCCAAAAACATGACCCTTTCGGCTGAAAAAATCCATGAATGTTACATAGTAAAATTAGACGGTGAAACCTGCACCATAAAATCACCTCTTGATGAAAGTCAATGCAGTTGTGTTTCAAGAGGAATGTGCAGGCACATTATCACAGCCATACTGCTTTTGAAAGCACAGCTTTCACAGTACGACGGCGAGGATATCACTCCAGAGGTCATAACCTCCGAGCCTGAACAAGCAGAAATTGAACTCCCCGAGCAACCTGAAATAAATTCGCTTTCTCAGGATACCCAGAAAAAGATAAAAGGATGCGCCGAACAGTGCATAAAAATAATGTCTGGAATATTTACCAGAGGCCTTGTAAGAACCGAAGAGAGCGACCCCGATAATTTTGAGCTTGCCGCAGTTTCCTGCCACGCTTTGAGAATGGCTGAGGCAGAAAGACAAATGCGTGAACTTGGCAGCCGACTTAAAGACTGTGTTTCAAGGCGAGCTTCATTCAGTCCGCAGGTATTCACTCACAAAATGTTTGAATATGCTGACAGCATGAACAAGCTTATAAAAGCCGACATCACAGAAGAAATGCTCGGCACCTTCCGCAGAGAATACACCGACTATGAGGGGACGCTCCAACTCCTGCCTATAGGCACAAGAAATGTCAGTGGCGAATACACTGGCTGTATCTACTATTTTCTAAATATAGACAGAACTTCGCCCCAGCGTTTTTTTACCTACAGCGATCTGCGCCCCACGTTCTATGAAAAAAAGTCAAGACGATTTGCCGAAAGCACAACTGTATGGGATCTTGACAGCTCTCTAAACAGCTATATGTGCACAGAGCTGAAGCTTGAAAACGCCAAGGTGAGCATGGGGCATTTGTCCTCATCGTCAAAGACCAACGCCATATGCGCAGGTCCTGCACAGCTAAACTGTTTTGCCCTCCGTGAGCTTATTGTCAGCGACTTCAAAGAGCTTGCGGAAAAGATCTCCGCAAACAAAAGCAACGAGGAGACCGACCGGCTTTATTTCGTTCACCCAAAAGAGTGCGTCGCTTCATATTTTGACAAGCACACTCAACAGCAAATATTCATTATAAAAGACGGCTGTGATAGACAAATATCTGTCACCGCAAAATACACAGCAGAAAATCGTGAATTTATTTCCACGCTTGAAACCATAGGTGGCAAAATGCTAAAAGAAAAGCACAAAAACTACGTCCTGCTGGCTCAAGGATATATCGACCACGGCAGGCTAACGCTTTTCCCAATAGAGGTCTATGATTTTATTGATCCGCCTGACAATGTTCCTGTACCTGTCGAGAATGATATAGACCAAGACTATGGAATGTGTAGCGAGCTTCTTGACGCCACCGAAGAAACCGACAAGAGGATAGTCACGGCAATGGAGTGCGGAGTGAACTCTGTTATCGCAGACGAACACGCTCAAAGCATACGCCAGTGCGGACTTGAAGAACTTGCAAAACGCTATGAATGCTTCACAAAGCTGTGCGAAAATGCAATACACACCACCGCAGACAAAAGCCTTGATATCTTCACTGCCGCAGGCAACACAATGCGGTATATCAGACTTTGCACACAAAAATTAGCACTGTTCAGTGCGATAAATAATATGGAGGAGAAAAAATGATCTACAACGAAAGCACCAAAAGCTTTATAAAGCTTGAAACCGCCCTAAAGGAGCTTGGTTTTGACCAGCAGACCATAGACCTTGCCCTTGAATATCTTGACATCACAAAGCCAAGAAACAATGACCTGATGAGAAAAATTACAACAAAATACTATCCAAAACTCATGCAGTATAGTTATCGTGAAAAGCTTATCAAAGCTGTAAAAAGTGAGATATCAGGTTCAGATAGTGAGGAGCTTAAAGACCGTTATATTATTTTCAGTTCAATGGCAACGGGTCCATATTTCCGATATATGACAGATGCGCTGTCTGGCAATGCCTATATATATTCCGAAAACAAAGCCATGTATATGAAGCCGCTCACTGATTTTTATGGTGAGAACGCAGAAGCAGTCTGGATATCAACAGAGATCTCAAACCGCTCAAATGATTCTATCAGCGTTTTCACTGTAAATCATCCTATCTATTCCGCAGACGATGCCATAAGAACATTCAACTTCGTTAGCCCTGACGATATCATAGCACAGCTTCTCCTTTGCGTTTACGCATTGGACGCAACCGAGCTGCCTAAAAAGAACCTGCTCGGCAAAACAAAAATTCCTGATACAGCCGCAATTGCCATAAAAAAGCTTTGCGAAGTGGTCGAAAAAAAGCCTAAAACAACTACAGCCGTTTTCTGTCTTTTTCTTGCCGCATATGCAGAAGCGTCATATTTTGTAAAAGAATACCGTGCATTTTTTGATAAGAACATTGTGAAATACTGCGACGATCTTACCCAAGGGCTGATATATATGAAGCTTTCCACCACCAGGGTATTCGACCTTATCGAAGCTCAACCACAGTGTCTTACAGATAGATACATTCTACACTTTGTCAAATCACCTGACAAAAATGGGAATTATCCAGCGCAAATGGTAAAGCTCGCAAAAGATCACCCACAGCTTTTCATAGAAACAATGAAAAACGCTCCATTTGACACAGCGATCACAATGGAGAAAATGCTCAAAGCCACCGACCCTAAATATAACGCAGAAGCAATTGGTCTTAAAGCTACCCATCAGGAACGTATCGCCAAACTTATTGCCGAACATTTCAAGCACAGTGACGAGATATACGCATATATCATGGGCAAAGCAGAAATAGACACGATACTCCCCTTTGCAGACGAAGAAGCCTGCGAGGGCAGACATAAGAAAATATACTATATTGTTGCATATGGAGAGGACGATTTTATTATCCGCTGTATCGCCGCCCTTTCCATAGGAGCGTCTAAAGATACAAGTGATCCCCTCCAACTTATAGGCAACGATCTTTATTATAACACCGAGTTCATCGTCCGTGCAATGGTAAGATCAGGTCTACCGATAGATATAATTATAAGATCCCTTGGCTGGCAAATAGAAAGCTCTTACTGTAAAGAAGTCATCATCAAAAAGATAACCGCTATCATGCCAGAAATTAAAGACAAAGCCACCATTATTGACGTAAGCAAAATGGCTGTGTCCAGCCGACTTTTGTATATAAGGCTTCTTAATATCGCAGACAGCAACAAGTACAAAGACGAATTTTTTGCCCTTTGTGACGATAACAGCAAGGTAATAAAAGCAGAGCTTGTGAAAGTTATATCCGCCCACAAGGATTGGCACGATGATGTTTGCAAACTTCTTGCTCAGAAAAAATCAGCCAAGCGTGAAACTGCACTTATGATAATTGAAAATCAGGGTGCTGACGCCTACCGCACAGAGCTTGAAAAAGCCTATGCCACAGAAAAATCCGACAAACTAAAATCGAAAATATCTGAACTTTTGGGCAGCGAAGCAAAGCCTGCCGAAATATCAGATGAAGACCTTGTGACCGCGCTCACCAAAGGCACAAAAAGCAAGAAAGTTCTCTGGCTTTTTGAACAGCCTTTTGCACCTATTCACTTCACCGATGATACAGTCACAGAGGATATCTATTTGCAGGCTCTCCTGCTTACATATGCAAACGCAGACGAAGGTACCCTCCCACCCAAGGGCAAGGCACTTGCCCAGAAGCTCAAAGCTGATGAGCTTGAAACATTCGCCCTTGAAGTCCTGAGCCGCTGGCTTGAAAAAGGTGCAGAAGCGAAAACAAAGTGGACAATGTATTTTGCGGCCATTTACGGCGGTGATGAAGCAATAAATTGCCTGACGGATTACATAAAAGAATGGTCGAAACAGTCATTAAATATGCGTGTTGCCCTTGCGGTTAAAGCAGTCAATGCAGTAGCTCTGAACGGCAGTTCCTATGCACTTATGACTGTAGACAATATTTCAAGAAAATATAAGAGTCGTGCGGTCAGAGCTGCCGCAGTTGACGCACTTGCCAATGCCGCTAAACAGCTTGGCTTGACAACGCAGGAGCTTGCGGACAAGATAGTACCTGACATGGGCTTTGACGAGAAAATGTGCCGCACCTTTGATTTTGGAAGCAGAAAATTCTCCGTTTATCTCACTCCACAGCTTGATATAGAAATATTCGAGGGTGAGAAAAAGCTTAAAAATCTCCCTAAAATAGGCGTTAATGACGACCCTGTCCTCGCAGAAAAGGCTACTGCTGATTTCAAGGAAATGAAAAAGCAAATGAAAACTGTTGTTGCCGCACAGAAACAGCGTCTTGAATATGTGCTTATGCTTGATCGTAAGTGGACAGCAGAATCTTGGAAAGCTCTCTTTGTAAAAAATCCTCTCATGCACTGCTTTGCGATAGGTCTTATATGGGGTATTTACGAAAATGGCTGCCTTAAAACTTCGTTCCGTTATCTTGACGACGGCAGCTTTACAAACTCAGATGATGATGAGATAGAGCTGTCCGAGGTTATGCAGATAGGGCTTGTTCACCCGCTGGAGCTTACTGAGCATGAAAAAGAAGCTTGGCTGGAACAGCTTGATGATTACGAGATAGTACAGCCATTCGACCAGCTAAAAAGAAAGGTATACAAAGTAGCGGAAAGCGATAAGAATAAGACCGCCTGCGAGATCTTCAAGAATACCGAGATAACGAACACCACTCTAGTCAACCGCATGACCAAAGCAGGCTGGTATAAAGGTCAGGCACAGGACGCAGGCTTTTTCTATGAGTTCATAAGAAATGATATCTCAGGCAAGGAGAAAGATCCCGACGGCAAGCTCGTCAACATAGGCATGACCGCCGAGCTTAAATTCTCAGGAACATACATCGGCTATTACGAGATAGAGGACGTGACCGTGGAAGAGCTTTACTTCCGACTTCCCGATGCTGCATACAATGACAACATGAAACTTGGCGATGTCAATCCAAGATACTACAGCGAAGTTGTCTTACAACTTAAAAAAGCTATAAACAAGTAGGCATAACAAAAGGCAGTTCTGATTTTTTCAGAGCTGCCTTTTACTTATTTATTTTCCACAGGAAGTCCGTGATCTCCTGCAATGTGTCTGCCTGCCCTGTTCACACAATATATGCAAACAGGAACTATATACAAGCAAGCCGCTATCCATGCCGCCTGATCTGTGAAGCAGATTGCAAGATAACCGAATTTCGGCACAAATATCATACTTACAGAAATTCGAGCTATCATTTCCGTCACTCCTGAGAATATAGCAAGTCCAGAATATCCAAGACCCTGCGTACACATTCTGCAAGTGTTGAGTATACCTAGCGTCCAATAGAAAAAGCCTGCATAGAAAAGATATTTGGCTGAAGCAGTAAGCACTGCTGCGTCTGACTTATTCACAAAGATAAGCGAAAGCTCTCTGCCGAAGAATATAAGTACAATACCGGCTATTACTCCATATGTCATGCCAACGCCAACTCCAATGCGTATACCCTTTTTGATACGCTTGAGATTTCCTGCACCGAGATTTTGGCTTGCAAAAACAGATGCACCTGTTGCAAAAGCGTCATAAGGACACATTGTGAACTGCTTTATCCTTGCCCCAGCAGTGAATCCTGACACATAAATGCTTCCAAGCTTGTTGTTAGCTGACTGCATGACCATTGAGCCGATAGCCGTTATGGAATATTGAAGTCCCATAGGAAAGCCCATTATTATAAGGTTCAGCACCGCAGGCTTTGACATCACTCTGTCCTCTTTTGAAAGCTTAAGCACGTTTACCTTTTTCATAATAAATACAGCACATAGTATTCCGCTTATCGCCTGAGCAACGACCGTAGCGATAGCCGCACCCATGCAGCCCCACCTGAACACGATAACACACACAAGGTCAAGTGCAATGTTCAAAACCGTTGATATAGCAAGAAATACAAATGGCGTTTTGCTGTCGCCAACAGAACGCAATACGCTTGAAAGCAGGTTATACAAAAGTGTGAACGGTATGCCAAGAAATATCACCAGAAGATATTTATATGCGTCGTCAAAAATATTCGACGGAGTTGAAAGAAGCTTCAATATCTCACTACAAAGCACCGCACAAACTGTGGTCAACACAAACGCAGTAACGGCGGTTATAACAATAGAATTGTAAAAATACTGTTTCAGCTTTTTTATGTCCCCTGCTCCGAAATGCCTTGCAATAGGCACTCCAAAGCCGCAGGCTGTTCCCATGCAGAAACCAAGCACCAAAAACTGCACACTGCTTGAAGCTCCGACACTTGCAAGAGCGTCAGAACCAAGAAATCTTCCCACGATGGCAGCGTCAATAAGATTGTATGTCTGCTGCAACAAATTTCCTAAAAGCAGAGGAAGCGCAAAGCTCATTATAAGCTTGAACGGACTGCCCGTTGTCATGTTTTTTGTCATTACTTTTCCTCCAAAAATCTAACTGTTACATTTATCATCTTTAATTTTTACTATCACATTCTATCATCAATATATGAAAAAATCTATAACACAAATTAAATTTACTTTTGTGATTTTAAACAAATATAATAACAAAAAACATACATATTGCACATAAAAAAGGCAAGCATATTTCAGCCTGCCTTTGTGTAGCTTACGCTTTATACGTTAAATCTGAAAAGAACGATATCGCCGTCCTGCATAACGTAATCCTTACCCTCAAGACGAACAAGACCCTTTTCCTTAGCCGCCATCATAGAGCCACAGCTCATAAGATCGTCAAATGAAACAACTTCAGCTCTGATGAAGCCCTTTTCAAAGTCAGTGTGTATCTTTCCTGCCGCCTGTGGAGCTTTAGTTCCCTTTTTGATAGTCCAAGCTCTTACCTCAGGTTCGCCTGCTGTCAGGTATGAAATAAGACCAAGAAGTGAATAGCCCTCCTTGATTATTCTGTTAAGACCTGAAGTTTCAAGACCGAGGTCTGCAAGGAACATTTCCTTGTCCTCATCGTCCATGTCAGATATCTCAGCCTCTATCTGCGCGCATATCGGGAACACAGCCGAGCCTTCGGCTTTTGCAATCTCGCAAACTTCCTTGTAATGCTCGTTGCTTTCGATATTGTTTCTGAAATCATCTTCGCAAAGGTTAGCCGCATAGATAACAGGCTTAAGTGAAAGAAGCGGTGTTTCTTTAAGTATCTCCAGCTCGTCCTCTGTCATGTCATAAGAACGTGCAGGCTTGCCGCTTTCAAGATGCTCTTTGAGCTTTTCAAGGAACTCTACAGCGGAAGTAAGAGATTTGTCGCCTTTCATTGCCTTTTTAGTTCTGTCAAGCTTTCTCTCGATAAGCTCAACGTCAGAGAAAATAAGCTCCAAATCTATAGTTTCAATGTCTCTGCGAGGATTGATAGAGCCGTCAACATGAATGATGTTAGGGTCGTCAAAACATCTTACAACGTGAACGATAGCGTCCACCTCTCTTATGTTTGAAAGAAATTTGTTTCCAAGTCCCTCGCCCTTTGAAGCACCCTTTACAAGACCTGCAATGTCAACAAATTCAAGTGTTGCAGGAGTAAACTTTACAGGGTGATACATCTCAGCCAGCTTGTCAAGTCTTTCATCAGGCACCGAAACAATGCCCACATTCGGTTCGATCGTGCAAAACGGATAGTTCGCAGATTCTGCACCCGCATTTGTGAGTGCATTAAAAAGTGTTGATTTTCCTACGTTAGGAAGTCCTACCATGCCAAGTTTCATATCAATATACGCCTTTCGTTAAAATTTTACGCCATCATGGTCAAAATCATCTTCATCATCATCAAAGTTATAATCATCATAATACTCGTCAGGGTCAAAATGATCGTTACAGCCACCCTTGTCTATCTTGTTGTTACAACCGATAGTAACGCCTTTCTTGATAGGCGAAACAAACAGACCAATTATAACGCCAAGGAGAAAAAGTGCAAGGCCTTTCCAAAAATAGCTTACTGTGCAGTTATTTTCAGTATCGCAGTTTTCTTCAAAAATATCCATAATAATACCTCCGTCTATTCTACTGATTTTAAAGATTCTACCATATCTATCTTTTTAAGCTTGAAATGAAGAACCAAATTAACTATAAATGCAAATGCCAATGTGAGCAATGCACCAAGCACATACGCCCACCAAACAAGCTGTCTGTTGAACAGCACAAGGTCGACCTCAGAAGTTATCACAACAAAATAGTGCAGTATCTTTCCTGCCACAAGACCCACGATAATGCCCACAAGCGTCGATATCAGATTTTCTCTGTAAATATACGCTGAAGTCTCACCATCATAGAATCCAAGCACTTTTATTGTCGCTATCTCACGAACACGCTCAGTTATGTTTATGTTTGCCAAATTGTAAAGCACCACAAAAGCCAAGCCTCCCGCACAAACGATGAGCAAAATAACGATAGCGTCAAGACTGTCCACTGAATTAAGGAAACCTCTGCTTGAATCATTTTTAAAGCTTATTCCATAAAACTCGTCATTTGAAATAAGCTGTTCCTTGAAAGAGTTTTCATCAGTGTCTTTCTTTAGGTCAATAAAAGAAAGATTATAAACAGGCTTCTCACCGTATACACTTTCAAAATCATCAGGAGTGATGTAAATATAATGCAAAGCATAGTTCTTGCTTACTCCGCCTATCTTGAACTCTTTCTCCTCATGACCACTGAGCTTTATAGTAATAGTGTCACCCGTTTTCAGGTCAAGAAGCTTTGCAAGCTTTTGTGTTATGATAACAGAACCGCTTTTCACTTCAAGGTTTGATCCATTCTCAGCAGATACAAGATCGATATAATCTCCCATATTTTCAGGAGATTTCGGCACGATCATAGAAACAGACTGGTTTTCACTTTCATTTTCTGCAATGCCATCTGTACTCTGCATAAGCATAGATTTGTCTACCTGTGGGATACTGCTTATCTTGTCCTCCAATTGTTTCTCGTCAAAATCGGCTGAATTAAGTACCGCAATACCATCATACAGAAATATCTCATTGAATTGCTTTTCGGCAATAGTCTTTATAGAATATTTCAAACCAAAACCCGTGACTATCAGCGCCGTACAGCCTGCCACTCCCACGATTGTCATAAAGAAACGCTTTTTATATCTCAGCAAATTTCTCACAGTGACCTTTGCAAGAAAGTCAAGCCGATTCCATATAAGATCCACACGCTCCAGCAAAACACGCCTGCCATTCTGCGGTGGCTTTGGACGCATAAGCTGTGACGGCTGCGACTTTAGTTCTTTCATGCAGGCATAAAGCACCGCCGAGCAAGTGCAAATAACCGACACCACCAAGCAAAGCACCATATAAACAGGCTTAAACGGTGTGTCAATATCAGGAATGTTATATAAAATATTATAGCAACTATAAATTATCTTCGGAAAGATCTGCAATCCAACAACAACGCCTATGCAGCTTCCTGCTGATGCCGCTGTTGCTGCATAGAAAAGATACTTTCCGGCTATTCTTGCCCCACTGTATCCTAAAGCCTTGTATGTACCTATCTGCGTTCTCTGTTCCTCTACCATTCTAGTCATTGTGGTCAGACATACAAGCGCCGCCACAAGAATAAAGAACACAGGAAACACCTTTGCAATAGAGTCGACCTTCTGAGCGTCCCCATAAAAGGAACTATAATCAGAGCTAGCCTCAAATCTGTCATACTGATAGAATGCAGGCGTTTTCACGGCTTCAAGTTCTTTTTTCGCTACGGCTATCTCATCTTCTGCCGCCGCAAGCTGACCATTATATTCATCAAAAGCCGCCGTACTTCCTGTCTCTTTGTCTTGAAGAAGCTTTCCTGCCACTTCTTCAAGCTGTTGTGCTTTTAAAAGCTGTGACCTTGCAAGATACTTTGCACTAGAACCACTCTGTTCAGCCTTATCATAAGCCTCCTGAGCTTCCTCAACCGACTTCTGCGCCGTTGTCAAAAGCTCCGTAAGCTGATTTTCGTCGCAGGCAAGCGCCTGTTTCAAGATGTCAACTTTCTCCTGAGCGACATCAATACTGTCCTGAGCGTCACTGCTTAGTTTTTCAAACCTTGCGTTCACACTGTCCTCAAAAAACTCCACCGCCTGAACGCTCTTATCTTTCACAGCCTGCTTGTACTCGTCGGAAAACGGGTCAAGCTCGTCAGTGCCTTTGAATTTCACATAAAGCTCAGTGTAATAATCGCACACAAACTCGCTCTCAGGCACAAAAACGTTGCTTACCACAGTTCCGTTGCCCACTGTGGTCGCATCACGCTCATAGCCGATATAAAGCGGTGAAGCCACAATACCAACTATCCTGTATGTGTCAGTTGCCAAAGTATCAGTTATATTTTTTGACGAGTCAGGCTCGTTGATCTTTATCTCTCCGCCCAACTTAAAGGTGTTAGGTGAACTCATTTTTACCTCTACTGCGCACTCGCCTTTTTTTTCAGGAAGCCTGCCCTCTAGTAAAACAGGCTTATCAAGATTATTAGGGCTGTTCTCATCAACAACATTGTTGAAGGACATGAATTTCAGCACAAGGTTTTGATTTTCATGATAATAGAAAACGTCCTTAGAATATCCCGCCATAACGCCCTCAACGTTCTCTGCTTTTTTCACAGCCTCAACGTCCTCAGACTTAACGCCTATAGACGACATTAACTTAATATCCATAAGTCTGTTATCACTGAAATATTTCTCCGCCGTGTCTATCATATCAGGCATAGTCGCCTTGATACCAGAGAAAAATCCACAGCCAAGAAGAACTATCAGAAAAATAGAGAGAAATCTGCCCAACGAGTGACTTATCTCTCTGACAGTATCCTTTTTCAATGCACTTTTCATGACAGACCTCCCCTTTGTAATATCATTCTTCCCCGTCACTATCCGAAAAATCATCAAGACCTATCCTGCCCGATAGAATAAAATAAACAATCGCCGCAAGGACAAAAACGACAGGAGCAAAAATTATAATAGCTTTTTTAGCCCACTCAACCCCCAACGCTCCCGCAAGCATAAGACCCAGCACTCCTGAGATATCAAAAAACAAGATACAAAAATACGTCCTAAGTGCCGATACCGCAGGTGCAGTGTCCCCATCGGGGTCAGCTTTATCACTGAAAATATTTATCCTGCCTGCTGAAAACACAAGCAGAATAAACACCGCCATAGTAAGAAGACTTAGCACAAGATCCACCACATAAGGCTTTGTCCTGCCTGCCGTCATGCCCACTATCAGCACAAAGCAATCACACCCCATGCAGAACATTAGAGCCGCCGTATTTACCACCGTAAGCACTAGCTGAAAAGGCGTAAAAGGAACTTTTTTCATTTTATCTTAATCGCCGAACATTTCCTTAGAAAGCTTGCCAAGCTTCTCACAGCCGTCGATTATCTGTTTGTCTGTAGGAGTTGAGAAGTTCAATCTGAATGAAGCTGTCTTGTCAGACTCGCTTACCATGAAAGCATTGCCCGGAACAACGGCTACCTTATATTCTGCAACAGCCTTTTTGCAGAAACCAGTCATGTCACTGCCTTCCGGAAGAGTACACCAAATGAACAGACCGCCCTCAGGTCTTGTGAACTTGATCTGTGAAGAGAAATTCTTCTCGATCTGCTCTATCATAAGTTCGAGCTTATGCTTGTAGATCACTCTCAGCGAAGCAAGATGTGCTTCGATATCATTGTCCTTCATGAAGTTGTAAGCCAGCATCTGCGCCCAGATATTTGTATGTACGTCAGCCACCTGCTTGCAGACAACTATCTTTCCGATTATCTCCTTTGGAGCGGAAATGTAGCCAACTCTGATACCAGGAGCAAGTATCTTCGAGAATGTTCTTGAATACATAACAAGACCGTCCTTGTCCATGCTCTTGATAGACGGGATAGCCTCACCCTTTATTCTCAGGTCGCCGTATGGGTTATCTTCAAGGATCATAACACTGTACTTCTTAGCAAGCTCATATATAGCCTTTCTCTTTTCAAGAGAAGTTGTAAGACCAGTAGGATTCTGGAAGTTAGAGATAATGTAGAATACCTTTACCTTGCCTGTAGCGAAAGCCTCTTCAAGCTCTTTCAGGTCAACTCCGTCTTCATGAAGCGTGATACCCTTAAGCTCAACATTGTAAGACTTAAACGCATTAAGTGAGCCTATAAAGCTTGGAGCTTCACAGCAAAGAATGTCGCCTGGGTCGCAGAGAACTTTACAAGCAAGCTCGTTAGCCTGCTGAGCACCGCTTGTGATGATAAGATCATCTCTCTCAGGATCAAATTCACCCTTCTTTTCAAGCTCTTTCTTAAGGAGATCTCTCAGCGGAGTGTATCCCTCTGTAAGGCTGTACTGGAGTGCGCCGATAGGATTTTCCTTGAATATCTCTTCTGATATTCTATTAAGCTCGTCCACAGGGAATGCCTCAGGAGAAGGATTGCCTGCCGCAAATGAAATTACCTCTGGGTCAGAAGTAAATTTAAGTATCTCTCTGATAGCAGAAGCCTGCAGATGAGAAACCTTTTCTGAAAACTTATAAGTCATAACTTTTTTACCTCTTTTTCTTAAAAATACATAATATGATTATATCACATTTTTCCTATAAAATAAAGTGTTTACACAAACTTTTTTTAGTATTAGCACCCTAAGCTCTATTTTTGTGCAATTTAAACAACTGCATATCCACCTGACATATGGACAAACCGTAATAAAACCCACCATAACAGCATAAGATCATATAAAAACAAGTCAGAAAGCAGGTTGACAGATGAAAAGACAAGGCTTTATAAAAGGCTCAGCAATATTGCTTGCAATGGTTCTGATAACAAAAATTCTGGGACTTCTCTATAAGATACCTCTTACTAATCTTCTGGGCGGCACAGGCATGGGATATTTCGCTTCAGCATTCTCAGTTTTCACACCAGTTTTCGCAATAGTCGTTTCAGGTATCCCCTCCACCATGGCTCGCCTTACCGCTGAAAACTATGCCCTTGAACGCTTTTCAAATATGCGTCATTCCAAGCGAACTGCATTTTTCCTTTTCACGATCATCAGCGCAGCCGCTGCCGCAGTAATGATACTCACCTCAGATTTTCTGTCACGCAATGTAGTCGGCGAGCCAAGTACAAAATATGCTCTCATGTGCGTTGCCCCATCTATTATTTTCTGTACCATTATGTCAGTGGAACGCGGTTACTGTGAGGGCTTGCAGAATATGATACCGACCGCTGTATCAGAAGTGATAGAAACCCTTTTCAAACTTATCCTAGGTCTTGGTTTCGCCTACGGACTAATGTATCATATCTCCGATATGTATGATAAAACAGGCATGATATTTGGCACAGCCTATGAAAACTCACGTCAGGCAGCCTCCGCCGCACTTCCATTTATAGCTGCCGCAGCTATCCTAGGTTCGTCCATAGCCTCTGCGATCGCCTGTCTGTATATTCTCATATCAGGCAAGATCAAAGGCGACAGCATAACAAAGCAAATGCTTCAAGGAGATACCATAACAGACCCCACAGGAGCAACAGCCAAAAAGCTTGTCGTCTGCTGTCTTCCGATCGCACTTATCTCAGTGATAATGACCTTTGCCAACATGATAGATATGCTCACTGTCAATCCGTGTATCAAAATCGCCATGAAAGCTTCTCCACACACATTTGACAGCCTGCTTTCTGATAAGCTCACCACCGATATGCTCCCGAACTTCATTTACGGCTCTTACATAGGACTTGCCGTAACAGTTTTCGGTCTTGTTCCGACCATCACCGCAATGTTTGGCAAAAGCATACTCCCCTCACTTGCCGAAAGCTGTGCCAAAAATGATAAAAAAGCCATACAGTCAGGCCTTACAAAAATGCTCATCGTCACCAGTATCATAGCCATACCCGCAGGCATGGGCATAGCAGTTTTGTCAGAACCTATCCTGCATTTTCTTTTTGGAGGCCGTGAAACTGAGATACAGGTCTGTATAATGCCAATGTCCATACTTGGAATAGCAGTAATATTCCTTGCCATAGCAACTCCCTGCTTTGCTATCCTGCAAACTCTGGGAAAACCTCACAAAGCCATAATAATTATGTTGACAGGTGGAATTATTAAGCTATTTCTGAACATTATACTTATAAGACAGCCCATAATAAATATATCAGGAGCAGCTATTTCTACTCTTGTATCAGAGGTTTTCATATGCGCCCTATCCGTACGCTCAGTTTGCAAAATGACGGATCTAAAACCAAAAGTGAGCGAAATTTTCGTAAAGCCCACCTACGCCGCTATCATGTGCAGTGTGACAGCTGTTTTGTCACACGAAACACTTACGAAAATAGCCAATTTGCAAATAAATCATAGATTTGTGACCCTTTTTTCTATAGGAATTGGTAGCACAATGTACTTTTTTTGTTTATATTTATTGTGCGAAACGCCGAAAAATATTGTAAATTACATATTTTCAAAAAAAAATCCGCAAAACCCTTGAAATTTTGAGCAAAATGGTTTATTATTAATAAGCACCCTTTTGGAAAGGTAATGATGTAATGAGCGATAAAATTAAGGAATTGCTTGCTAAAGACAGCTTTGATATCAATGATCTTGCGGATATCGTGGTAATTCTCAGAAGCGAGAACGGCTGCCCGTGGGATAAGGTCCAGACCCATAAGTCTATCAAGAAAGATTTTCTTGAAGAAGTCTATGAGGTCATGGAAGCAATTGACTGTGACTCTCCTGAAATGATGAGAGAAGAACTTGGCGACGTTCTTTTGCAGGTGGTTTTTCATACAGTTATCGAGACCGAAAACAACAATTTCCGACTTGACGATGTGATAACTGATATCTGTAAAAAGCTTATCATCAGACACCCACACGTTTTCGGAAGCGTAGAAGCTGACAACGTTGAAACAGTGCTTAAAAATTGGGACACTATCAAGAAAGAAACCAAGGGACAGGAAACTTATTCCGATACCCTTAAAAGCGTTCCAAAGAACTTTCCTGCACTTATGAGAGCTCAGAAGTTAAGCAAACGTGCAGCAAGAGCAGGTATCGAGTATGACAATGCTCATGATATCAGCGCACTTGAAAATGCTGTTAAGGCTCTTGAAAACAGTGCTGACAGTGATAAAGCCGTAGTTGCAAAACAGCTTGGCGAGATAATGTTCACTTGTGCTTCACTTGCAAGAAAGCTTGACCTTGACGCTGAAGAAGTGCTGACGGATACAAATAATAATTATATCGAAAAGTTTGAGAAAACAGAAAATGCTGTAAGGCAAAACGGGCAGGATATGACCGCCCTGAGCATAAATGAGCTTGACGCTTATTGGCGAGAGCAAAATGAATGAATAACTTTATTCGTTAAAAATAATTTGGAGGTAAAAACAATGACAAAGGCAGAACTGATCAATCTTATCGCAGAAAAGGGCGATTATTCAAAGAAGGACGCTGAGAAGGCACTTACAACTGTTATTGATTCTGTATCAGAGACACTTGCTAACGGCGAGAAGATCTCACTGGTAGGTTTCGGTACATTCGAGGTTAGAGAGAGAGCTGAAAAGACAGCTATCAATCCTCGTACAAAGGAGCAGATCACTGTTGCAGCTAAGAAAGTTCCTGCATTCAAGGCAGGCAAGGCTCTTAAGGACGCTGTAAACAAGTAATCTAAAGCTTATGCCACTCAGACCTAGCCTGCGGGTTAGGTCTTTTTTACTACAAAGGAGGAAAATATGCGGCTTGATAAATACCTGAAAGTCACAAGACTTATTAAACGACGTACTATTGCAAACGAAGCTTGCGATGCAGGCAAGGTGCTTGTGAACGATAAGATTGCAAGAGCTTCATATGACGTGAAAGTTGGCGACATTATCACCATAAATATGGGTCAGAAGCCTGTCAAGGTGGAAGTTCTCAATGTCACCGAGTATGTAAAAAAAGAAGAAGCAGCCGAGAATTATCGTGTTATCAGCTAAAAAAAGAGGACCGCTCAATGCGATCCTCTTAATTTTTTATCTATTGTGCATTTTATGCATTTGCACTCAGATCATAATCTGACAGATCAATATCAGAGAGATCGTAGTCATCATAATCATCATAATCACCATAGTCATCATAATCTGACTCAAGATCACCCTCTGCATTTACAAGCATATTGTAGACCTCGTCACCAAGAACTTTCTTTACATTAGCAACAAATCCGTCACTGTCACAGCCTGCAAGGTATGTATTCATCTGATCGTCATTTGTCATGTCATAGATCTTGTCGCCTGACGGAACAGTGATGTCAGAAGCCTCTGTCTTATTTCCTGTAACTGCCATTGTAACAAACTGCTTGCCGTTCATGCCAAACTCAACAGAAAGATCAAGCTTATCAGCAGTTGAAGCAGAAGCAAGCTCTACCCAGCCTGATACAGCCTGAGAATCAGATGTACCATTCACATCAAATCTGATAGTACCTGAGAATGCGTCACCCTCTTCTTTAAGGTCTTTGAGAGTCACCTCAGCTTCCATTGTGTCAAAGTTTATGCTCGGTGAAACTGCCATGGTAGGCTCAAGGGAAAGTCCACCGTCAGCAGAAGTCTTGTCAGCGTCTATATCTGAATCAGACGCAGTTTCCATTTTCATTGTGAACTTGCCATTTGTAACACCGTCAACAGTATTTGCAGAACCCTTGAATGATGCACTGCCCTCACTGCCCATGTTAAGGCTAAAATCAACAGCCACAACGTCGTCCTTAAGAATGGTGTAAAGAGTTGCACCCTCGCCGTCTTTTTCAAGGCTAAAGCCCGCAAAATCATCACCGCTGTAGTAAGCGTTAAATGTTGCAGTTTCGTCAAGATTATCGCTTGCAAAAAGTGAATCCATAGAATCAGCATACTGTGAGATTATCTCATCATATGACATACCAAGCTTGTCAGCAACGCCTGCCTTGCTGAACATATCTTTAAGCGTAGCGTCGTCCTTAGCCTTGTCAAGAACAGCCTTAAAAGCAGCCTTTACATCATTGCCTGAGATAGTGTATTCCTTAGTTGTATAGCTGTACTCGTTTCCGTCAATGTCACCAGTCTTTTTCTCGCCGTCAACAGGCTTAGGGAAAGAGTCCTCTATAACCTTCTTGTATTCCTCCAGATCCTTTTCAAATGCGTCAGTATCAAAATCAACATCAGCGCCCTCAGCAGAATCAAAGAGAGAATCAAGGTCAATGCCCTGTGAAGAAAGCTCACTGCCTACATTGTCTTTAAGGCTGTCAACGTTAACCATAAGATAAGCGTCAGAAAGCTCAGGTATCTGAACATAAGCCGACTTGTTATCTCTGGAATATACAGCATTAGCAGACACAAGATTATTTCCGCCATATGTCAGCGAAACATCTGCTGCAGTGTTGCTTCCCTTCTGCTTTGTAACAGTTGTCACAGAAATAGGCTGTAAGCTGACACCTGCCTGCTCTGTGAAGCCCTCACCGAATGAAACAGTAGCCGTTGCGTTGTAAGCAAAATCAAGTTCGCCCTTGATAGCCTTTTCAGCCGTGCCAAGAGTGTTGTTTATATTATCTGCCACCTGAGTAAGCTTAGCCTTGCCGCCCTCAGTTTTACCATCATTACTGTCTTTATTTACAAAATAATAGCCAAGACCTGAGCCAACTATGCTGAGACCCAAAACGCCTGCCAATACAGGTGTAAGCACCTTATTTTTTACCATTTTATTTCCTCCTTAAAGAAACTCATGTTTCTGTTCGTATTTAAAATATAACATACTTTTAACAATTTGTCAATAGACTAACATATTACAAATCAGCTACAAATACCCCTAAAATAACAAAAAGAGAGGCACAAGGCCTCTCTTCATCATATTCTCTTATCAGCCAAATTCAAATCCGCCAGTCCTCACTCTGTCGATAAAGTCCCCGAGAATATCAGTATTGGTTTTCGATACCGAGTGCAGGAGATAAATAGCCCCCGGGTGAGCCGCATTCACAAGCTTTTCAAGAGCCTGTCCTTCATCAGGCTGATTGTTCACGTCCCAATCAGCGTAAGCAAAGCTCCAAAGCTCAGTCTCATAACCGCAGTTTGCCGTCACTCCAAGAGAGAACTCCGAAAACTCGCCCATAGGCGGTCTGAACACTGTCATGGTATAATCATAGTTATCCTCCATATACTCATGGAAATCCTTTATCTCCGACTCACATTCCGCCTGCCCAAGCGTCGGCATAGAATAATGGTGTACCGAATGATTTCCTACAATATGCCCCTCGTCTATCATACGCTTCACAAGTTCAGGATTTTTCTCTGCATAATCCTGCAAAAGAAAAAACGTCGCCTTGACCTTTTTCTCTTTCAGCACATCGAGGATCTTTTCAGTGTATCCGTTCTCATAACCCTGATCAAAGGTCAGATATATCTTGTCATCATTATTTATAGCCTTTGCGTTAAGCTTACCGTATTGTGCATTAAAATCAAACGCACCAGTCGTCCTGTTCTTTTCGTCCACAAGAACGCCTTGACCATATCCGACCTTGTCATGTGAAAGCCCCGAAAGATCTATCTTTTCCTTTGCGGTTTTCTTTCCCACAGCCACAGGCTCAATGACCGCCGAGCTTGTTCCCTCTGATGAATTTCCCTCACGCATTATCACTGTCCTGCCACAAGCACTGAGCGCTACAACTGCACAAATAAGTGCCATGCAATTTCTTATCTTCATATGAAGCCCTCCGTTTTCTTATCATCTTATACTATTATGTTCAGAAAACGTCTTTATACAAAAATACGTTTCAGGTAAATTCTGACGTAAAACAAAAAAGGCGGCAAAAACTACCGCCTTTAAATATCAGTTATGACTCAAGATAGGACTTCACCAATGCCTGCAAAAGTTCATCTCTGTCAATATGACGAATAAGACTTCTGGCATTATTGTATGTCGTTATGTAGGTCGGGTCCTCAGAAAGAATATAACCTACGATCTGATTAATAGGATTATAGCCCTTCTCTTTCAGAGCGTCATATATAATTGTAAGTGTCTTTTTCAGCTCAGCCTCCTTGTCGTGCTGTACTGAAAATTCCATAGTTTGTTCGTGCATTATGCTCAGCCCCTCTGCAATGTATTAATATCAGCAATACGCCTGATATTATTATACTCCATTTGTTTCAAAATAACAAGTCAAAAAGCAAAATTTATGCACTTTATACAAATCAAGCGCTATATTTTTTACATTCTGAGTTCAGCACCGATAGCCTTGAGAGCTTCAAGAGTTTTCTTCATAGCCTTGTCAGCCTGCTCGTCAGTAAGCGTGCCGTCATGTGAACGCATTGAAATGGAGTATGAAACAGACTTCTTGCCATTTTCGATCTGCTCGCCCTTGTAAACGTCAAAAAGCGTTACCTTTTCAAGTATCGAGCCAACAGCCTTGCTTATAGTCTTTTCAAGAAGAGCCGCAGGGATATCGTCATCACAAACGATAGACAGATCTCTTGTTGTAGCAGGATACTTAGGCAGTGGCTTATATGTCTTCTGAGCAACACAGCTTGCCATAAGCTCAGGAACATTTATCTTGCCCACATAAGCTCTAGCGTCAATGCCGTAGTTCTCCAGAACTCTCGGATGAAGCTCGCCAAAAATGCCGATCTCCTCACCATTTACTTTAACGACAGCAACTCTGCCTGGGTGGAAAGCATAGAACTCGTCAAAGCTACATTCAGCAGTAGCCTTTTCAAATTCAACTTTCTGTGCGCCGAGCTTAGAAAGCAGACCCTCGACAAAACCCTTGATGTCATAGAAATCAGCCTTCGTCTCAGTGTCATAGAAACCAAAACCAAGTCTTTCAGGCTCGTTAGGAAGCACCTCTCCCTCAACTGGTATATACTCGTTTCCTCTCTCGAAGATATAGCACTCAGGGTTGCGGTAGCTGTAGTTTCTTGCAAGCACTTCACATACAGACGGAATGATAGTCGTTCTCATAACGCTAGTGTCCTCGCCAAGAGGGTTTGTGATAACAACTGTCTTTCTCAGTTTTGAGTCAGCAGGAAGATTTATCTTGTCAAAATACTTAGGCGAAATGAATGAGAATGTAGATATCTCGTTAAGACCCATAGCGAGCATAGATCTCTGTATATGTCTGTCAAACTTCTGCGCCTCGGTGAGCTTAGCCTGAGCAACGCCTCTTACGATAGTGTTTGGAATCTTGTTGTAGCCGTAAAGTCTAGCAACTTCCTCTGCCACGTCAGCCTTGCAGGCAATGTCCACTCTGTACCATGGCGAAACTACCTTGCCGTCCTTTATCTCAAAGCCAAGCCTTGTGAGATATTCAACCATGTCGCTCTCAGGTATCTCAGTACCAAGGAACTTATTTATCCACTCAGGGTCAAAATCAACCGTCTTAGGTGTCTCGTCCTCATAGTTCTCATCAATGTAAGTCTTTACGACCTCGCCAGCACCAAGCTCTTCAACAAGCTGGAAAGCTCTCATAAGAGCCTCATAGCACTCATGTGGGTCAAGACCCTTTTCATATCTCGCAGAAGCGTCAGTTCTCATGCCAAGCTTCTTGGCTGTTGTTCTTACGCTCGCACCGTCAAAGCAGGCAGACTCAAATACAACAGTAGTTGTATCGTCCATGATACCGCTGTATTCGCCGCCCATAACGCCTGCTACAGCAACCGGCTTTTCAGCGTCAGCAATAACGAGCATCTCTTCTGAAAGCTCTCTTACCTCGCCGTCAAGAGTTGTGATAGTTTCTCCTGCCTTAGCATTTCTGATGTTGATAGAAGCGTCCTTAACATATCTCAGGTCAAAAGCGTGCATTGGTCTGCCATATTCAAGCATAACATAGTTTGTGATATCAACAAAGTTGTTGATAGGTCTAACGCCGCAGCCTCTGAGTCTTTCTCTCATCCAACGAGGTGACGGACCTATCTTTACGTTCTTAACGATACCGGCCATATATCTCTTGCAAAGGTCAGTGTTGTGTATCTTTACCTTGAGCATATCGTTGATATCCCCGTCAATGCCCTTGAACTCAGGTTTCTTGACCTTCAGCTCAGTGCCGAAAGTAGCCGCAGTTTCTCTTGCAAGACCGATAACAGAAAGACAGTCAGGTCTATTTGAAGTTATCTCAAACTCAACAGTTGTGTCATTATAACCTATAGCCTCATGTATATCCTTGCCTACTGTCTTGTCGCAGTCATCGCCGAGAATAAAGATTCCGTCCTCTATAGCATATGGGAAATCGTGAACAGAAAGTCCAAGCTCGCCCAGAGAGCAAAGCATACCATTTGACGCAACGCCTCTCAGCTTGCCCTTTGTTATCTTCACCTGCTTACCCTCATGAAGTACAGATGACTTGTGCTTTGCAACTGGCACAAAATCGCCCTCATGAACGTTCTGAGCGCCAGTAACTATCTGAACAGGCTCGTCCTCTCCAACATCTACCTGAGTGATAAACATATGGTCAGAATCAGGGTGACGCTCCATAGAAACTACCTTGCCCACAACAACGTTAGAAATATCCTTGCCCTCCTGCTCAAAGCACTCTACCTTTGAGCCTGAAAGCGTCAGAGCGGAAACAAAATCCTTTATCGGCATATCGCAGTCTACATAGTCTGCAAGCCATTTCATTGACAAATCCATTTATTATTCCTCCGTAATCTTATCATTTACCGCAGTTTTGTATCTTCTCGTCCAAGTCCTTTAAAAACAGCGGTCTATAAATATAGAAATCTTTCCACCGCTTTATGTTCACAGTATATTTTATCCCGAAATTATCAGTTATCTCAGCTTTCATGCTGTCATTGACACCATTTGTGCTGTGAACTATGGTCTTGAACTCTCTAATATCCGTATATTTTATAAGCAGTTTAGCCTTAGGCACATACATATATCTGTCAAGTAGATAAAAGGTGTTGTATTTGAACTCGCTTCCCTCTATATCGCTTTCCAAAGCCAGCATATCCTGAGCGTCAAATTGCTCCAGCCTTGCAAGGTTCCCTCTGTATTGTTTTACCTGCCTTTTAAATCCTCTTATTCCGATAAAAAGCAGGATACCCAGAAAAATCACCAGAAACCCACATAGCACAAGCATATCCCATGCACTCTGCTGTTCTTTTACAAGCATGACCGATAACCCACCGCCAACGCCTACTATCAGCGCCATAAGTGTGCTGATAGCCGCCGACGTTACAAGCTTAGCCTTTGACGGCACAAGCTTTCTGTAAAGCCTGCTCTGGCTCATAACTTCATTCATCAGAACTGCTCTAAAAATCTCATATCGTTCTCATAAAGCAGACGCATATCGTTGATGTTGTATCTGCCCATTGTTATTCTTTCAAGACCGATACCAAATGCAAATCCGCTGTAAACCTCAGGGTCAATGCCACAGCCCTCAAGTACCTTAGGGTGTACCATACCTGCGCCGAGAAGCTCTACCCAGCCCTCCTGCTTGCACATTGAACAGCCCTTGCCATGGCAGTTGAAGCACATAAGGTCAACTTCAGCAGAAGGCTCTGTGTATGGAAAATGGTGCGGACGAAGTCTTATCTGAGTGTCCTCGCCATAAAGACGCTTCATAAGCAGCTCAAGAGTACCCTTAAGGTCAGCCATAGTGATGCCCTTGTCAATAACAAGACCCTCTATCTGGTGGAACAGCGGTGAATGTGTAGCGTCCACTGTGTCAGAACGATAAACTCTGCCCGGTGAAATGATTCTGATAGGTGGCTTTCTCTTTTCCATTGTTCTTATCTGAACAGAAGAAGTCTGTGTTCTAAGAACAACGTTCTCATTGATGTAGAATGTATCCTGCGTATCTCTTGCAGGGTGAGATTTAGGCATATTCAGTGCCTCGAAGCAATAATGGTCTGTTTCAACCTCTGGACCGTCAACGATGTCAAAGCCCATGCCAAGGAACACTTCCTCTACCTCTTCAAGAGTAGCGTTCAGAGGGTGAGGTCTGCCTATTCTTGTTTTCTTGCCCGGAAGCGTAACGTCTATAGCTTCCTCTGTAAGCCTTACCTGCTCCATTTTGCTCTTAAGCTCTTCCTTACGCTTATTGAGAGCATTCTCGATATCAGCTCTTACCTTGTTTGCAAGCTGACCGATAACAGGTCTTTCCTCTGCGGAAAGCTTGCCCATTTGCTTAAGTATGGAAGTTATCTCTCCCTTTTTGCCAAGAAATCTTACTCTGAAATCTTCCAACAGCTTGGCGTCATCAATATGTGAAAGTTCTTCTTTCGCACGCTCGTCAATGCTTTTCAACTGTTCTTTCATTACTTATCCTCCTATAAAAATAAGCCCTGCCCCGACTAAACAGGACAAGACTTTGAAATTCTTGTTTATACCACCTATCAGTAAAGAGCCAACACTCTTCCGTCCTTAACGCAGACAGACGTTCACGCTTACTAAAGACTATCTCTCATTCGGCATGACCACTCGCAAGTGAACTTCATTTTGTCAGGATATAAAGCCGCTTTCAGAAAACGCACACACGCCGCAGCTTCTCTCTGAAGACCCTTAGCAAAACTACTCTCTCGGTCATAGTGTTTTAAGTGTATTGATACAATAATATGTTATCACATTCTGCCCCACATTTCAAGGGCTTAACAAAAAGTTTACAACTACAGTCCATGCTTATGAAGCCTGTCCCACTTCATATCCTCCTCGGAGTAATAATCGTCTTCCTCGTCCTCTAACTTGTTGTATTCCTTGTGGGGATAGCCTATCTTCTCATAAAAGTCATTGATAAGCACAAGCTTGCCCTTAGTGTCCTGAAAGCTCAGAGCTATCATACCGTCCTCAGGCACAAAAGCTTTCTCCCTGCCCTCTTTGTCCTTTACCACAAAGCTTGACTTCTCCACATTTTTCAGCACGCAAACGAGTCTTCCCTTGTTTGTCTGATAAGACTTCTCTACCTCCTCATAGTAAAGGCATATGTGCAGATAGCTTTTAGAAAGCCCCATGCGCTGAGAGTGTTCAATGTGATCCTCATATATCCTCGTGTAAACATCAGCGTCCCGTGAAAGCGAGTAATACCAGTACATAAGCCCGCCCACAGAACAATTGCAAGCCCCCAGCAGTATAAGCAGGACCTTTGCAAAGACCGCACTTGCAAACACCGCACCAATTATCACGATAACGACCCCAAGCAGGATATTCTTATACATATTCCTCTGCATTTTCCTGTGTTCTTCAATATCATGCGCCGCCTTGACCTGCCTCTCCGCCCTAGACAGCTTCGGAGGATATTCATAAACCGCCTGCAAAACATTCACCTCTCAACTCTTTGACTTTTCCATAGCAAGTACAGATTTTATATAGCGTTTTTGCTTTCTAACAGAATGAAAAAAGTCTCTTATTATCATTTGAACTTTCAAAATCTTTTGATATCAACGTTCTTAATGTGTCTCTGCACTCCTCAATCTGCCTATACAGAATTGCGTTCTCAGATCTTAGTTCTTCAATCTTGTCAATCATTTTATGGTTTAATGACATAGATTGTGTCAACAGATCATACATTTCGTGATATGTTTTATCTCTCATTATTTAAGCTTCCTTTCACATTACTATTGTGCTATATGTGTCCGCTATTAGTAAAGAAAATAGATAGCCCAACAAGGTTTTGGGTTTATTCTGTGTCCGTTAGGACAGGTTTCCACATACACAACGTAATAAACGTCACTCCTCTCACTGTACTCAAAATCTAACTTGCCTCTAAACAAATCAGTCACTTCATCTATGTCTGTTTCTCCAAAAGGAATAGTATACACATCATCATAGCTTGCCTCTGACGGTGTAAGTTTGTTCTCACGCATTGAAAAATATTCTTCTAACGTATTATAATCTATGCCGTACTTCCAAAACTCCGTATAATGTTCCTTGATATACTCCGCCTTGTTTCTTGAATATGCTGTAAGTTCTGCCTTCATAGCATCAATATCAGCCTGTGTGATTTTGTCACTTTTCTTAGTTGTCGCCGTCACGACCCCCGAATACTTGCCATAGTGATTATTATTCGTCTTTTTGTCGTCCTGCTTGCAAGCCCTTATCTTGAACTGATACTTTGTCGCAGGCGCAAGCTTCTTCACAGTGTAGCTTGTCCCTGTGGTCTTGCCTATCTCTTTCCATTCGCCTTTTATGTTCTGATAAATGCGGTAATTTGTACAGCCTATCTTCGTCCAAGAAAGCTTAACGCTGTCAGTGCCAACACTGCTTACCTTTAGCCCCTTGCAAGCCTGCGGATTGGTCGCCGTGTTCCAGTTTGCGGAATATTTTCCGTAAACTTTCTTGCCCTTTACAGTCTTGTATGCCCTTACTTTAAAATTTTCTCTCGTTGCATTAGGCAGCTTCTTAACTGTGTAGCTCGTGCCCTTGCAATCCCCAAGCTTGTTGTACTTGCCGTTTTTTCGCATATAAACAGTGTAACCGCTCGCACCCTTTACCTTGCTCCAGTTGAGCTTTATCTCACTGTTTGAAAGCGTCTTAGATTTAAGCCCCGTTACCTTGCCAACACTCGCCGCTTCCGCAACGATAGTCGTCTGTGAGAATATCCCCATATCCTCCGCCGCAGGTACAACAGCCCCCGTGCCCATAAGCATTGCCGCCATAACAACAGCCGCCGTTTTCTTCATACCATTCTTCATAAAAAGCACCTCTCCCGATTCTCTATAATTCCCCATATGTCATGGTAATATTATATAATACCACAAAAACAAATATTTGTCAATACTTCTACCAAAAAAATAAAATATTCCGTTGTAGGTTTACAATAGATGTGTTACAAAACGTATCACATCTATTTTTTATGCCTAAATCCGAAAAAAATCGGAAGTAGGTATGTAGGGGGTAAAGGTTAGTATTACCCTTTACCCCCTATCGCACAATCGCACAAGCAGGCAGTAAGGCAAGTAAACACGCCTTTTACGGCTGTGCGGTCATATGCAAAAACAATCGCACACGCACAAACATAATCGCACAGAGGTGAATATAATGCCGAAACAGTCTTGTAATTGGTGTTTTACAATAAATAATCCGTCAAAGGTCAAGACCTGTGGAGAAAAGGATAAATTTAAAGATCTTACGTTTGATACTGATGAAAAGGTGATAAACTTCATTATGCAGTATGAGGAAGTAAACTATTACGTCTTTCAGCGTGAACGAGGTCACAACGAAAATACCGAACATATTCAAGGTTTTATTCAGTTTAAAAATCGCAAGCGTGGCACTACCTTGCAGAATATGTTTCCACCACAGTTCTTTCACGGAGAGTTCGCCAACGGCACAGCACAACAAGCAAGCGACTATTGCAAGAAGTCAGATACTCGCATAGGCGATGTGCAGGAGTGGGGCGAACTGCGTGTAACAAAAGGCGGTAAGCAACTTACTAATGAGGATATCCTACAACGTATAAAAGAAGGTGCTGACGATATCAGAATTCTTGAAGAATTTCCGCAACTTTGGAATCAAATTGACCGCCTGCAAAAAGTCCGTGATTTATACGTCTTTGATAAATGGCGGAATGTGTTCCGTGATGTTCAGGTCACATATATCTGCGGACAATCGGGAACAGGTAAAACAAGAAGTGTTATGGAGCAATACGGCTATGATAAAGTTTATCGTATCACCGACTACAAACACCCTTTTGACAGTTACCACGGGCAGGATGTTATTGTGTTTGAGGAGTTCAGAAACAGCCTTCCTATTGATAATATGCTTAACTACCTTGACGGCTACCCTCTTGAACTTCCTGCAAGATATATGAATAGGATAGCTTGTTTTACAAAGGTGTATATCATATCAAATTGGAACTTTGAAGAACAATACACCGCTATTCAGCACAAGTATTATGAAACGTGGAACGCCTTTGTTAGACGTATCGACAAGATAGTTACATATAAAGACGGCATGATCTTTGAGGAAATTGACCTCAAATCATATAAATTGAAGTATAATCTTGATAAAGATGAAAACTTACAACCATAATGAAAGGACGAATGAAAATGAAAAACTATGACAATCCGAAAATGTTCCGTGATGAGGCAGACAGCCTTGAAAGGTTTGTGCTTTCCCACCAATTCCTCAAGTCGTATCTTGACAGCTATAATATTCATATGGCTAAGTATTTTCTTAGCGGTGAATATGAGTGCAGGAAAAAGGCTCTTTATTTCAAAAAGAAAATACAATCGTGCTAGTTGTACAATGTGTACAAAAAAACGCCCTACAAAAATATAAACATACGAAATATCTTGATTTGTATTTACATTACGCTTGATGTGTGGTAATATCTAAACATAGCAAAGAGTACAAATAATTGTACAGTAAATGAAAGGAGTGTACGTTTATGTACATAATCAAAGGTTTTAAGAAAAACTCTGGAACGCTTAAAAACGGCAATCCGTGGGATAACTACACGCTGTTTTGCCTTAAAGAAGAAAATGGAGTAACAGGATATGCCGTGCAGGCTGTGAAAGTTCCTACAAGGATATTGCAGGACACTTTCCCCGACAGTTCCGCACTTATCGACACTGCAATCAAAGTCAACTATGAAATCAGAACTTACGGCGGACAGGATAAGGCTGTTGTTGTAGGTATTGATATACTTTAATCAATGAAAGGAGAAATCTTCAATGGGTGCTTCACTTCTTGCTGATGATGTCGCAATTACAAGCGGTATCAGCACAATTACATCAGTTGTAAGTCAGGTTTGGACAACAATGACAGGCAATCCGCTTGTAATGGCATTTGTCGGTGCTTCACTTCTCGGCGTTGGTATCGGTGTTGTAAGAAAGCTTACAAAGGGTAAAGCTTAATTTTTTCGTGTACAACCGCTTGGGGGCGGAGCGTCTGCTCCGTCCTCTATTTTTATCGAGAGGAGAAAACAAAATGAAAACTAAACTACGGCGGTTCACCGCTGTTTTGTCCGCTATGCTGTGTATGATATGCTGTGTATTGTCTGCTGTTCCTGCGTTTGCTGATGATACTGAATCAAAAAATACTCTTTCTAATGTAAAATGGGAAACCGTTTCTTCTGGTTTTGGTGTTCCATTTAGTTCAAATGTTATGTCATATTATAAAGAATCCCATACCGAATTACCTAAGAATTATATATTGATTTATTCTAAATATTCCAATGGAAATCAAAATATTTCTTTTTTATGCTTTCCCGATGATTCAGTGGTAGGCTATTATTTCCCCGATAATCAATTTAGGTTTATGTCAAATACGGATGCTAATTCATTTGGCTCCTATCGTTATTACATTGATTTTGATTCTAGCGGTAAGCAACTTTATCGTTCTAGTGCTGATAGATTTCGTATTGATTCTCCCGATTCATCATATCGTGACGCAGGTATTTCATATCATTTTGGTGTTGATGGCGGTGCTATTGAAACCGCCAAAGTATATATACACTGTAAACTATATGATTGGAGTGATTTAGAAAATGAAATAACGCCATCTCTCCCCGACCCCAACGCTCCTATTGTTCCCTTTTCCGTTCAGTATTCCCGAAAACTCACAACAGGTATGTCACGTTTGGGAACTTTGTCCGCTCCAGGTGCAAAAAATGACGGCGAATCTATAACAAACAACAATATTGATGTTACTGTCAAGCTTACTGACGAATACAAGCAGGCTATGCAAAAGGCTCTTGATAAGGACTCGAAAGCAACGCAATATACATATCAGTATGTATTGTTCATAACGCCGTATGACCCGAATATTTTCGGCACTAAAAAAGCTATGGACGGAGCGATTTATACTTTTCTTGATAAGTCGAAATACGTACTTACAACAGCTTACGGAAAAACAAAATCTAATACAACAACAGATTCAAAGTACGATACTGTTAGTACACCAGACAGTTCTTCCACTGATACATCTTCAAGTAACGTTGGTGAAATGACCTCTGAAAATGCTGACGGCGTTGCAAATTCGGCTTTCTGCAATGGTGTTACACCGCTTTTCGGTCTGCCTATTGCCAATGGTGCTAATATGACTAACACGCATACGATTAATCTTGAAAATATCAAAGGTGCTGACAAACTCGGTGAACAGGATATCTTGTATATCGTGGTTGTTGGTAAACGATATCTGTATGAAACAGGTGCCGAGGGTTACGCAAAGGACTTTTACGCCAATAATGCAGAGTTTAAGACCTTTTACAAAGAGCTACCCGACAACGCCGTAGCAAGCAAGATAAATGGTTTGTATGGCGGTAATGGTTACGATTTTTACACCGTTATTTCTGACGGCTTTTCATTCAAAGATTATCCCGATTATAAACCATTAGAGATAAACGGCGTTGAATACCCTACGGATAAGCCTATTTCAGATATGCTTGATGATCCTTTTCCACCTAGTAAGATTACTGACTATGACGGACTTGAAAACGGCACAGACTTTGACACAAAAGAAGATTTTGACGATTATATAAATAATAAGAAATATGATGAACAGTATGGTACATTTAATTTCAATTTAACTGATATATCTTCTATCTTTGACGGCTCGTCCGATTTCTTTAAGTTTATGACGGCTAGTATTGGCATCTTACCCCCTATATTTATAACCATACTTATTGCATTTTTTACTATCATGTTAGCAATTTGTTTAGTTAAATGGGTAGTAAAGTAAGGGGTGTTTGTATGGATTTCTTTGAACTTATGCACGTTATATACGAACATCTTTACAAGATATTCGCTTTTCGTCTCCAACTTGGCTCTTATAATTTTACAATAGGTTCTGTTATATTTGGACTTTTTGTCATTTCCTGCTCTATTGCCCTCTTACAGTACCTTTTTGGTGATTAATATGTTAGATCTCTCAGTATATTTATTTTTATGTTTCATAATAATGCTTATTCTATGGCATTACAACAAGAAAGGATATTGATATGTTAGTTATACTCAAATTTTTTGTGATAATACTTTGTGTTGTCCTTATATTCTCTGCCCTCTGCGGTGTGGTTGTGTTTATTTCTGACATCAAGCGGTTTAAGCTTGATACACAAATGAGCCTGCCTCGCCAAAAGCTTATTGAGCGGTATGTAGACCAACAGGAACTTGAAAAGGGCGGTGATAATAATGTTGTATGATGTTCAAAATTCCTGTTACCAACTTCTTAAACTTTTAGGCTGTGATTTGTCCGCAATAGACATTATAACAACTTGGAAACAGTTTGGCGTGTTATGTATTGAATTTATATTTGCCTGCATAATGCTTTATCTGCTATGGAAGATGTTGTATAACGCTATGATAAGATTTTTCAATCCGAGAAAGTGGTGATAATATGGTTATTTTTGATTATTTCGTCCGTCTGCCTGCCCTCACGGCTTATGTAGCCTACGATAAGGCTACAGCCCTTTACTTCAACTGGAAACAGCTTTTTCAAGGTTGGGGAATACATTTGTATGTTGGCAAGTTTGGAGCAGGAAAAACCTCTCTTATGGTGACTGAGGCGTACAAACTGTGCTGTAAGTATCCGCAACTCCATATCGTCACAAATATCAAGCTTTCGGGCTTTCCCGAATATACAAAGATTTATCCCCTAAACTCTCCGCAGGATATTTTAAACGCCCCGAAAAATACTTTAGTCTTGATAGACGAGATAGGAACAATCTTCAACAGCCGAGATTTTTCGGGCGGTCGCAACAGTGTTCCGAAAAACCTTTATCAGCATTTGTGTCAATGCAGAAAGCGCCGTATGATGATACTTGCCACAGTTCAGCGGTTTAACCTCTTAGACAAGCAGATACGTGATATAACCGCTGATGTTACCGCCTGCCGAACACATTTCAGACACCCTTTTACACGGCTTATGACAGGCTATAAGTACGATATAGAGGAGTATGAAATGTACTCCGAAAATCATTCATATACGCCTGTGTGTTCGTCCACGGTCACACATTTGCAACGTAACCAGTACCGCAATCTTTACGATACTTCGGAACTTGTAACGAATATGCTCAACAAAGATTACATATCTGATGAAGAAATATTGCGTAATCGTGATAGCGAAAGCAATAATATACCCCTTGACCGCAAACAGAATAAGCGTATGCGTAAGCAAAGCAAATGGTAAAAAAAACACCGCTGAGGTTGCCTTTAGGCTCTCAGCGGTGTTCTATTGTAGTGCTACAATAGATATTGGACAAAATTAAGAAAAAAGAAAAGAGAGATAGGCAAAAATCTGATAAAATAAAGTTACCACACAAATACAAATCAGAAAGGAAGCCTA
>ERZ827488.230-NODE-230-length-89804-cov-5.690671_pt1 | contig 89804 bp, 80 predicted proteins | sample MGYA00519771_ERZ827488 | MGnify/ENA primary metagenome ERZ827488 (study PRJEB31778, sample SAMEA3449323) | human gut metagenome | biome: human gut; feature: human-associated habitat; material: faeces | place: United Kingdom | collected 2010/2012 ... | reverse complement strand
AGTCGCTACAGGCTATCTTTGAAACTGTCTTTCAGAAGCGTGTATATATCCGCAACGCTATTAATGTTGGTTTCTGAGATAATCTGTCGAATTTGTTCCTTGCAACTGCCATAAAAAATACAAACTATTTTACACTACCTCTCTTATTAGACGCTTACTTTTCATTCACTTATTTTTCAAAATATAACATCTATTTTATTCTACATATTATTCACTTTTTTTCGCAGCTATGTCTTCCATTATCTTTATAGTATCCCCCAAATTCCCTATGTAATTATAACGGCATAGAATCTACAAGTTCCTTAATGGCTGTCGCCTTAAACACAATACCTAATCCTAATACCTCTTGTGTCACAAAATTTGTACCTGTCGGAACTGCCTGTAATTCATTATTCCGTATCATAGTCATTGCAACAATTCCAAGAAGTTTTAGTTTTTTCTGACCTACAATAATTTGACCATTTTTAAAATTCTCATAGGTCAAATCTATGTAAACCGGACTCCCACTCGAACCTGGAAATACTTGAGCATCAATCACAAATTCAGGTTTTCCATTAAAATCATATTCAGGGTGACTAGCAATCATTCCTGTCCTTATAAGCGGTAAATTATTCGACATATCATATCTACCATCTGGATAACCAACAAAATACACATTCTCAGCAACAGACAATTCTGGCTCATTAAATTCCGCAAGCATTGAATAATCGACATATTTATAATATAATTTATCTCCTTGATAAATATTTCTTTTTACCATTTCTTTATCGATTTCATTCATGACACAGAATTTTTTTACTAACCAATCTGGTTCTACTAAATCTTCTTTTTTAGGATCTCCAGTAATTCTATTAATGACAATTTCAGGTCTTAAATATTCAAGTTCTGTACAAACAATATCCACATATTCATCTCTTGTTAAAATATGAAAAGGTTTTTCTTTATAAATGAGATTCAATTTTGTATCTTTTAAAATGGATAACATATGAATTTTAATACCTTGAATATCTAAGTTATTTAAATATTTTACTGTTTCAATCATCATTTCTTTGGTTTCATAAGGTAGTCCATTAATAATATGAACTACTACATTGATATTCCTTTTTCTAAGTTCTTTTACACAGTTTTCAAAACATTCTAGAGTATGACAACGATTAATAAATTTAGAAGTACTTTCATGAATGGTTTGAAGACCTAATTCTATCGTTAAATAAGTTTTTTTACTTAAGTTTTCTAAATAATCCATACATTCTAAACTGATGCTATCTGGTCTTGTTGCAATATTTAATCCAACAACATTATCTAATTTTAAAATTGTTTCATAGTAATTTTTTAAAGTTTCTAAAGGAGCATAAGTATTTGTATGAGCTTGAAAATAACCTATATATTTACTATTTGGCCATTTTTTAGAAATCATATTTTTCACTTGCTCAAATTGTGTAATTAAATCATCTTTTATATTCCCAGCAAATTCACCACTCCCTGAAGAAGAACAATAAATGCAACCACCAATTCCAACTGTTCCATCAATATTAGGACAACTAAATCCTGCGTTTAAACTAACTTTAAAAACTTTTGAATGAAACTTATTTTTATAAAAATAATCTAAAGTATGATATCGTTTATTACTATTAGAATATTTAAAATTGTTCATATTATCACATCCAATAAAATATATTATAATATAGAAAATGAAAAAATGGTGAAAAAACAAGAAAAAACTTTATATAATTTATTAATTTTGCTATAATGTACTAGGAGGTAATAATATGAAAAAGAACGGATTGTTCAAAGCATTATTAATTTTAATTTTAGTGTATGTAGTATTAAGTTGGTTTGTTCCCGTTGGATACTTTAGCAATGGAAGTTTTGTTAAAGATGCCGTAAGTCCAGTTGGAATATTTGACTTTATCATTTATCCACTTGTTACTGCAACTAGTTCTGTATTTGTATTAACAGCCATCGTTTTCCTATTAATAGGAGGCTTTTATGGAGTTGTTAATAAAACAGGAATTTATTCAAATCTATTACAAAGTTTAGCAAAAAAATGGAAAGGTAAAGAAAAAACAATTTTAGTTGTTTCTACTTTAATTTTTACTGTTTTATCATCTTTAACAGGCTTAAATTTACCTTTGTTTATATTGGTACCATTTGTAGCTGCTTTATTAATGTTAATGGGTTATTCAAAAATTACGGCAATGTTATCAACAGTAGGTGGTATTTTAGCTGGTAATATCGCTTCTACTTACGGATTTAATGTAGCAGGTTATATTTCTTATTTAACTAAAAATATTAATGACTCTATTTGGGTTCGATTAGTGATGTTAGTATTGGTATCAGGATTATTAATCTTTACAGTACTAAAAACAGCTAAATTAAATAAAACTGCTGAAAACAATATTCCATTATATGAAGACTCAGCAAAAAAAGTAAATGGAAAAACTGCCAAACCTTTTATTATCATGTTTATCGTTACAATGCTTGTACTTATCATTGGAATGTTCAATTGGAATGGTGTATTTAAAATTGAATTATTTGATAATATTTTAACAAGTATTCAAGGATTTAAAATTGGTGATTATGCTATATTTGCTAATTTATTAGGATCTATCCCAGCTGTTGGATCTTGGACAAATTATGAAATTGGTGTGGTTTTAATTATCAATGCCTTTATCATTGGTCGTTTGTATGGATTAACATGGAGTGAAATTGTAAATAGTTTTGTAGAAGGTATGAAAAAAATGATACCAGTTGCTGTATGGACTATGGCAGCAAGTATTCTTTTCCTTCTTATGAATACAAATTCAAGTGGTTATACAATGTATAATACTATTAGTAATTCTATTTTAGGATTAACTGATAAATTAAATGTATTTACAATGACTCTTACAACATTAATTGGAAGTATTTTATATAATGATTTTCCTTACTTATTGAGTGCTTTATATGCACCAATTACATCTTTATATACAAACTTTTCTTTAATTGGTATTATCACTCAAATCATTCATGGAATTGTTCAATTTATTGCTCCTACTAGTGTTATATTAGTAGCAGGTCTTACTTATTTTGATATTCCTTATACAGAATGGTTAAAGAAATTCTGGAAATTTTTCTTAGGATTATTAATGGTAGGAATTATTGTAATTATATTAATGCTTTTATTTGCTTAAAAAAAGATTTCAAATCTTTTTTTTTATTTCTTCTTGTGTTATAATTTGATTATAATAAGGAGGCAATGTATGGAAGAGTTATTAAAAAAAATAGATTTTGTAGTTCAACAAATTCATCTTCAGAATAATAATTTAGAAAATCAAATTCAGTTGTCGACCTTAAAGCTAAAAAATATGCAATCTGGAGAAATTCAAAATGAAAAACAATATCATTATAATTTAGAACTTTGTAATGCTAATATACTAATTAATAAAGATCGAATGAAAAAAAATGAGTTTTATATAAGACGTTGTAAAGCTTATAAAGAATATATTCAGTCTTTACAGTTAAATGATCCTCTTGTATCCGAGAAAAATAAATTTCAGTTTATTCGTATCTTTCAAGAAGAAACCATTTATCAATTTGATAGCAAGTTAACAGAACTTAATCAAAGAAAAGTAATGGAAAATATTACAGGTTCAAAATCAAATTTGTCAGAAGAACGAAAAAAAGTAATTTTAGATCGTGAGTCGACAATTGAGAAGTTTTTAAATGATGATTTTTCCTTTGATTCTGATAAAATATATACACCTTATTATTTAAATTACAATACTGAAGAATTAATAGATTCTTTATATTTAACGAAAGAAAATAGGAAAGTGGCTTAAAATGAATTATGTTGTAAATGGTCGTGAATATCCTGTTGTTATAGAACGAAAAAATAATAAAAATACTTACATTAGAATTAAACAAGGTGGTACTATTTTTGTTACTACAAATTATTTTGTAAGTAATTTTCAAATAAAAAAACTGTTAGATCAAAATCAGGATTATATTCAAAAAAACATTCTTCATTCTTTAGAACAACAAGAAAAAGAACAACAGTTTTATTTTTTAGGAACTGCTTATGAGATTATTACAATCGATACAAAAGATATTGAATTTATCAATCATCGAATTTATGTTAAAAATATGGAGTATTTAAATAAATGGCTTCAAAAACAAATTAAGGTCATTTTTAAACAACATTTGGACCAAATTTATTCTATTTTTGAAGAGAATATACCTTATCCTAAACTTCGTATTCGAAAGATGAAAACGAGATGGGGAGTATGTAATAAAAAAACAATGACAGTTACTTTAAATTCAGAATTAATTCGTTTTGATCTTACGAAACTAGATTATGTAATTGTTCATGAATTATCTCATTTTATTCATTTTAATCATTCTGCTAGTTTTTGGAATTTAGTAAGTAAGTATTGTCCCGACTATAAAAAAATTAGAAATGATATGAAAAAATAATATTCGACAAAATTATATGGAACTACAGATTTATAATCTTTTTATGAAAGTAAAAATATTTGATGAAGAAAGTGAAGTAGATTTAGAGGAAGACATTAATAAATTTGTTGAAACAGTAGATGTTATTGATATTAAATATCAAGTTTCATTAGGGTTGTTTTCTGAAGAACAAATTTATTGTTTTTCTGCTATGATTATATATAAAACCTAAGCGTTTTATATTTTTTTTGACTTTATTTTTATGACGTGTTAGAATATTAGTCTTTGAGGTGAGACTATGCAAGAACTAGAATCTTTAGATGCTTTAACACTTTATTTAAAGGACATATCACAATTTCATTTGTTATCTAAAAAAGAAGAAGTTGAATTATTTACACAATTTCGACAAGGGGATAATAAAGCAAAAGAAACAATAATTTATTCTAATTTAAATTTAGTTATTTCAATTGCTAAAAAATATTCAAACGGAAATTCTGAATTATTATTAGATTATATTCAAAGTGGTACAATTGGTTTAATTAAAGCAATTGATAAGTTTGATATTACTAAAGGATATAAGTTTTCCACTTACGCAACAGATTGGATTTATAAATATATTATAGATTATCATGATACTTGTTTATATGAAATCAAAAAAACATCACAATTTAAATTAAATCGTTTTAAAATAAAACAAGCTATTAAAAGTTTACAAGAACAACTTTATCGTGACCCTACAGATGAAGAGATTGCTGCTTGTTGTGGCTTAGAAGTGGACACTATTCAAAAAATCAAATTATGTGATGAAAAATTTTTAAGTTTAGATTATGATAATGATGCTGTTTATAATGTTAAAGATTCAAGTTTGTCTGTAGAAGAAATTGCTATAAATGGTGTTATTAGAGATATGTTGGATTCTGTTTTAACCGAAGAAGAAAGAAGATTAATTTACTATCGTTTTGGATTAGGAGAACAGAAAAATCATACTCAAACGGAAACCGGAAAATTATTTGGTTTAACAAAACAACGTATGAATCAAAAAGAAAAAATAATTTTAAAAAAATTAAGTGATAAAAGAATATTTCGTGGAATGATTTAATTAGACATTTTTTGTCTAGTTTTTTTTATTTATTCGACTTATTTTTAGAATGAACTGACATAAAATAATAACGAGGAGGCTAAATATGTTTAGTAATTTTAAAGAAGATGCTAGAAAAATAATTGTAGATGCTAAAATTGAAATGTCAAAGTTAAAACATCCTTATGTAGGATCAGAACATCTTTTACTAGCAATATTAAAAAATGATAATGCAGTTAGTCGTCGTTTAAAAGATTATCAATTAGATTATGATACCTTTAAAAAAGAGTTGGTTAAAATTGTAGGAGTAGGTAGTGAAGAAAATAGTTTATTTCTATATACACCTTTGTTAAAAAGAATACTTGATAATGCTATTTTAGATAGCAAAGAAAGCCATAATAGCGAGGTTACTATTGAAAATTTATTTTCTTCCTTATTAGAAGAAGGGGAAGGAATTGCTATTCGAATTATGCTTGGAATGAATATCGATTTGGATGAATTATATAGTGAATTTATGTATAAAATTGCTAATCCTAAGAAATCTAACGAAAAGTTATTAATTGATGAATTAGGAACTGATTTAACAAAAAAAGCAAAACATGGAGAGTTAGATCCTGTTATTGGTAGAGAAAAAGAATTAAAAAGAATTCTAGAAATTTTAGCTAGAAGAACAAAGAATAATCCTATTTTAATTGGAGAAGCTGGTGTTGGAAAGACAGCAATTGTAGAACAGTTAGCGCATATGATTGCTTTTAATGAAGTTCCATTTGCTTTAAAAAACAAAAGAATTATTAGTTTAGATATGGCTTCATTAGTAGCAGGCACAAAATATCGAGGCGAATTTGAAGAACGGGTAAAAAAACTTTTAAGAGAAATAGAAGAACATGATGACATCATATTATTTATTGATGAAATTCATACTTTAGTTGGAGCCGGTGGAGCAGAAGGCGCTATTGATGCTTCTAATATTTTCAAACCTGCTTTAGCGCGTAATAAATTTCGTTGTATTGGAGCAACAACGATTAGTGAATATAAAAAATTTATAGAAAAAGATGCTGCTTTGGAAAGACGTTTTCAAAAAGTAAATATTGATATTCCTTCTAGAGAAGATACAAAACAAATTTTAACAAATATGAAATCTATTTATGAAAAATATCATTTTGTAAACATTGATAATTCTATTCTTGATGCGATTTTAGATTTATCTGAAAAATATATCTATGATAGAAATGAACCAGATCGTTCTTTAGATGTTTTAGATGAAGTTTGTGCGAGAGTTAGTATCAAAGAAGATAAAAATATCAAACGATATAATCAATTAAAAAATGAATATGAAGAAATCAAAAAGCAAAAAGAAACAGCTATTTTAGAAGGAGATTTTAATCAAGCATCTAATTATAAAGATGAAGAAAATAATATTATGCATCAAATTAATGAATTAGAACTTAGTCTTTATAAAAAGAGAAATAAAAAAGTTACATTAGAAGATGTTGCTGAAGTATTATCTTCAAAAACAAAAATTCCAGTTTATGAAATTTTGAATGATAATAAAAAAATGATTTATCAAATGAAAAAAGATTTAAAAAATTCTATTATAGGACAAGAAGAAGCTATTGATCAGGTTGTAAATGTAGCTAAGAAAATTAAATTAGGATTCAATAACCACAAATGTTATTCTATGATGTTTGTAGGACCAAGTGGAGTAGGAAAAACAATGTTAGCTAAGATATTTGGTCAATCTTTAGCGCATAATAATGTTATTAAATTAGATATGAGTGAATATTCAGAACCACATTCTGTTAGTAAAATTATAGGAGCGCCTCCAGGATATGTTGGATATGAAAATTACACTAATATTTTAGAGGAGATTAGAAATAAACCCTATTCTGTTTTAATATTAGATGAAATTGAAAGAGCACATCCTAATATTATAAATTTATTTTTAAATGTTTTAGAAGAAGGAAAAATCAAAGATAATTCAGGTAGAGTTATTCGTTTTGATCACGTTACTATTATCATGACTTCTAATGTTGGATTTGATGAAATTCATATTGGATTTAATGAAAAAGCAAATGATATTATCGAAAGTAAGTTAAAAGAAAACTTCAGTGTGCCATTTTTAAATAGAATAGATAATATTGTTATTTTCAAACCAATGAATAAGAAAAATATAGAAAAACTAGTTCATTTAAAATTAGAAAGATTATCCAGTCAGTATAAAGATTACCATTTAGATATTTCTAAAAATGTTATCGATGAAATTGTTGAAGAATCTAATTATTTTGAATATGGTGCTCGTAAAATTGATAAAATTATCCAAGATGGTTTAGTGAATCATATGATTGATTTAATGATAGATGGTTGTAAAGAAATTAAAATTGATTGTTTAAGACAGAAAATAAATACCTAAGTATTTATTTTTTTGTTTCACTGTTAAATTTTGGAAATTATGATATAATATTGGTAAACAAGAAAGGAGTTTTGTATGAGTATAGATGAAATGATGGATGAAAAAAACATTGAAGTATTTGATGATGATTCTAACGAGTACCAAGACGTTACAGAACATAATGATAAATTAAAAAGAAATTTGGATATCAAAAAATATGATCGAATGATAAAAGATATTATTGCTTCTATTGATGATGGTAGTATCGTATTAACACCAGATTATCAAAGAAATTACTTATGGGATAATAAAAAATCTTCTAAATTAATAGAGTCCATTTTATTGAATATTCCAATTCCTGTTATATATGCCTCAGAAGAGGAAGATGGTAAATGGAATATAATAGATGGATTACAAAGATTAAATACATTGAATCGTTTTTATAAGAATCAATTTAAACTTTCTGGACTAGAAGTATTGAATGAATTGAACGGAAAAACTTATTCTGATTTATCAGATAACTTAAAAAGCAAAGTAGATCGAGGCGATTTAACCATTATATTATTGTTAGAATCTTCTTCACGCGATATTCAATATGATATATTTATGCGTTTAAATACTGGTGCTGTTCAACTGAATGAACAAGAACTTAGAAATTGTTTATATCGTGGTAAATTGAATGACTTAATTAAAACAAAAATGATATATAATGAGGATTTTATTAAACTATTCAACTTTAATATCCTTCACAAACGAATGATTGATGTAGAAATTATTTTACGATATTTATCTTTTAGTAATAATTATAATAAAGAAAAAAATATTATTGAAAATTATGATGGTCGAATTAAGAATCTTATCAATAATTTTATGCTTGAATATCAAAATGCAGATGATAAAATTTTGGAAGAATTTCAAAATAAATTTAATGAAAATATAAAAAAATGTCGCCTTATATTTGAAGATAAGGCGTTTAAAAAGATGAATATTAATGGAAGATATGAAACAAGAATTAATCGTCCATTATATGAAACAATTATGTTATGTTTTGAACAATATTCATTAGATGAATTATTGAGCAAAAAAGATAGAATTTTATATGAAACAGAATGTTTATTGAAAAATACAGAGTTTAATGATTTGATTTCTACGGCTACAGGAAATACTTCAAAAACGAATAAAAGAATAACTATGTATTCTGATTTATTAAAAGGAATATTCAATGATTCATAAACTAGATAAAAATTTAGATAGTAATAGAGAATTTTCTATGTTAGTTGATCTTTTGAATCAAAATATTAATGAAGAATCCGATCAAGTAGAATTATTAGAAAAAATGTTAATTATATTATTAGTTACAAAATTAGAAACGTTTTTAGAAAATAAAACTAGTGAATGGTTTGAATACATGAAAAGTAATCCGATGAATACTGTGAATAATATATCACAAGTAATAAAAAAAGAAATTATAAAGGATACTTATAGAATTTGTAAAGAATTAGAAGATGGTGTTGTTAGCAATAAAAATAAAAACAAAATCAAAAATTTTAATATTTTAATTGATGAACTCTATCCCTTAAGTAATTTAGATATTGATTTTAAACTTACCCTAAATTCTCATGGAAGTAACGAAATAAAAGGATTACTTAGAAAAATTGGATTAGAAAACATTTTTGAGACAATAGAAGAAAATGTGGAAAAAGGCAACGAAGTATTAGAAGGAATTCATTTAACTGCGAAAATGGATTACGAAGGTATTATTAATAAATTAATTAATTATCGAAATAGTATTATTCATGAAGATTATTTAAATTATATTTCTATTTCAGATATTAATGAATTTATTGAAAGTGTGAATCTAATTGGAAATGTAGTTTTTAATTATGTAAAACAATTTGAATTAGAAAAAGACGTTATAATGGAATAAAATTTAATTATGTCACTTGATTTTAAGTGTTATATATACTATACTATTTATAGTTTTAAAAGCAATGAAAAAGAGTATTAGTAAGAAATTTTAATAAAGAGAGAATGTGGATGGTGTAAACATTTTTAGAATTCTTATGAACTTTCTTTAGAGCTTTATATATGATAAGTATATAACGTTACTCGCGTTAAGAGGTCAAGAGCATAAAACATTATGAAATAAGGTGGTACCGCGATTTTTCGTCCTTATGATTGATGTTTTTTTGTTGTTTAGGAGGCAATTATGAAATATCTAGTAATGTGGATTACAATTTTTATAATCATTTATTTATTTTATTTATTATTTGTGATCTTACGAAAGAAGAAATTAGAATTATTTAAAAATAATACTGGTTTACGTTATATGGTTAAGGTTTATCATTTGGATTTAACACACTATAATATAAAGACATTAGCAAACTGGATTGCAATTACCAATGCTTTTATTATTGCGACGACATTTATTATAGTAGATTTTATTAGTAATCTTTATTTGAAAATGATACTTGCGTTAATAACTTTAGTAATATTACAATTATTAACTTATCATATTATGGGTACTATTTTAAAAAGGAGTGATAAAAATGTATAATTTTAAAGAAGTAGAAAAAAAATGGCAAAATAAATGGGAAAAAGAGGAAACTTTTAAAGTAACAGAAGATCAAAATAAGAAAAAATATTATATGTTAGTAGAGTTTCCATATCCATCAGGAGCAGGATTACATGTAGGACATGCTAGATGCTTTACAGCAAGTGATGTTCAAGCAAGATATAAAAGATTAAAAGGTTATAATGTTCTTTTTCCATTTGGATTTGATTCTTTTGGTAATCCAGCAGAACAATATGCTATTAAAAATCATGAACATCCATCTATTATGACTCATAAATGTATTGATGTATTTAGAAATCAAGCCAAAAGCCTTGGACTTTCTGTTGATTGGTCAAGAGAAATTAGTACTTGTGAACCAGAATATTATAAATGGACTCAATGGCAATTTATCAAATTTTTTAATGCAGGACTTGCTTATAAAGATGAAAAAGAAATTAATTGGTGTCCAAAATGTAAAATGGGACTTTCCAATGAAGATTCACAAGGTGGTAAATGTGTAAGATGTGATACTCCGGTTGAAAAGAAATTAAAAAATCAATGGATGCTTAAAATGAAAGATTATTCTGAAAAATTAATTGATGGGTTAAAAAATACCGAAATTTTAGAGAAAGTCAAAACAGCTCAAATTAATTGGATTGGAAAATCAATAGGTGCTCATGTTGATTTTAAAATCAAAGAAGTAGACGAGAAAATAACTGTATTTACAACAAGATGTGATACTTTATTTGGAGCAACATTTATTGTTATTTCACCAGAACATCCTTTATTAGAACAATATCAAAATCAAATTCAAAATATGGATGAAGTAACACAATATCAAACAGAAGCAAAAGCAAAATCAGATATTGAAAGAACTGACATGACGAAAGAAAAAACAGGAGTAAAATTAGAAGGACTTACAGCTATTAATCCGGTAAATAATAAAGAAATGCCAATTTATATTAGCGATTATGTATTAATGGGATATGGTACAGGAGCAATTATGGCAGTTCCAGCTCACGATACTAGAGATTTCGAATTTGCTAAAAAGTTTGGGATTGATATTATTCAAGTGTTAGAACCAATAACAGGTACACCTCATGAAAATGAAATTCATAAAGATAGTATTGTAGCAGTTGTTTATGATGAAAAGACGGATAAATATTTAACGATTAATTGGAAAAATAAAGGTGGAAGATTATTTGTTGGTGGAACAAGAAATTCTAATGAAAGTGCTTTAGAATGTGCTCTTAGAGAAATCAAAGAAGAAACCGGTTATGATGATTTAGAGTTTATAAAAGAAACTTTCAAAATTAATCATCATTATTATGCTTTTAACAAAGATAAGTATTTTGAAATAGAAAGTACAGGATTGTTTTTCAAGTTAAAATCAGATCATAAACAATGTCAACAATTAGAAGAAGATGAAGTATTTGATATTGAATGGGTAACAAAAGAAACAATTTTAGATGAAGTAAAAGATGAATTGCATATTACTACTTTCCATTATTGTATCAATGAAGATGCTATGGTTGGAGATGGTATTCATATTCATTCTGATTTTCTTGATGGAATGAATAAAGAAGAAGCTTTAAATAAAATGTATGAATATTTAGAAGAAAATAAAATAGGACATAAATTTACGAATTATAAATTACAAGATTGGATTTTCTCTAGACAAAGATTCTGGGGAGAACCAATTCCAATGGTACATTGTGAGAAATGTGGTTGGGTTCCAGTAGATGAAAAAGATTTACCAGTGGTTCTTCCAAATGTAGAAAGCTATGAACCAACTCAAGATGGAGAAAGTCCATTATCTCTTCTAGAAGACTTTGTTAATACAACTTGTCCAAAATGTGGAGGAAAAGCAAAAAGAGAAACTGATACAATGCCAAACTGGGCTGGATCTTGTTGGTATTTCTTAAGATATATGGATGCTCATAATAACCAAGAATTTGCTTCTAAAGAGAAAATGAATTATTGGGGTCAAGTAGATTTATATGATGGTGGAATGGAGCATGCTACAAGACACTTGCTTTATGCTAGATTCTGGAATATATTCTTACATGAACAAGGATTAGTGCCATATAGTGAACCTTTTTATAAAAGAATTGCTCATGGTATGATTCTTGCTCATGATGGAAGTAAAATGAGTAAATCAAAAGGAAATACAGTAGATCCTACTGAAATGATAGAAAAATATGGAGCAGATGCTTTAAGACTTTATGAAATGTTTATTGGTGATTATTCTAAAGATGCAGCATGGAATGAAGATTCTCTTAATGGATGTGCTAAATTCTTAGATAGAGTATACAATTTGGGAGAAACTATTATAGATGAAGATATCATTTCTAAAGAAAATGAAAAAATGATTCATAAAGGAATTAAAAAAGTTAGTGAAGATATTGAAGCGTTAAAATACAATACAGCAGTATCTACTCTTATGACAATGTTAAATGAATTTAACAATAATAAAAAAATTACGAGAAAAGAATATAGAATATTCTTACAATTATTAAATCCTTTTGCTCCTCATATGACAGAAGAATTAAATGAAAAATATCATTTAGGAAGTGAATTATCTACATCCGTATTAGAAAGTTATGATGAAACAAAGATTATAGATGATACATTTACGATGGTTGTTCAAGTTAATGGTAAAGTAAGAGGAAAAATAGAAGTAGATCAAGATACTTCAAAAGAAGAAATGGAATCTTTAGCTTATTCAATAGAAAATGTAAAAAATCATATTGAAGGAAAAGAAATTGTAAAAGTAGTTATCATTCCAAAAAAATTAGTCAATATTGTAGTAAAATAATGGAATGAAGGAAAAAGTTATTTAAAAATATGCAAGTTTTTAATTGACAAACATAGTATTGTTATGTATAATGTATAAGAAAGTTAAAAAAAGGAAAGAAGAAGTATCCACTTCTCACCCGATTGCTATAGCTTTGGGTTTATGCCATTTTATATTCAATTTGGTTTTTAAGTGGATACTCGTGTATTCACTTTTTTTATGGAGGTGTCAGGTATCGCAAAGGAAAAACAAATGTACATTAATGATCAAATTAGAGCTAGAGAAGTAATGGTAATTGGTCCTGGAGGGGAACAATTAGGAATTAAATCTTTGAATGATGCAAAAACTTTGGCTAGTTTTGCAGGATTTGATTTAGTTTTAATTAATCCAACAGCTACACCACCTGTGTGTAAAATAATGGATTATAATAAGTTTAAATATGAAAATAAGAAAAAACAAAAAGAAAACTTAAAAAAACAAAGAGAATCAAATTTAGAGATGAAAGAATATCGTTTATCTGTTACAATCGATGTTCATGATTTTGATACACGTGTACGTAATTCATCAAAATATTTAGAAAAAGGTCATAAAGTAAAAGTTTCTATTCGTTTTAAAGGAAGAGAAATGGCTCATCCTGAATTAGGAAAAGACGTACTACTAAGATTTGCTAAAGAATTAGAAAATGTTGCTAGTATTGATCAAAATCCTAAACTAGAAGGTAAGTTTATGACAATGATACTAGCCCCAAAGAAATAAAGGTAGGAGGAATAATATGCCAAAATTAAAAACACATAAAGGTACAGCAAAAGTTTGTAAAGTTAGACCTGGTGGAACAGTTAAGATTGGAACACCTGGTTCAAGACATAATACTGGTAAAAAGAACGCTGCTAGTAATAGAAAAAGCAGAAGTGGTTCTTTATTAAGTAATTCAGATTACAAAAGAATTAAAGATATATTAGGTAAATAGTTAGAAGGAGGATATTATGGCAAGAGTTAAAGGTGGAACAATTCATCGTGCTAGAAGAGCTAAAGTAATGAAATTAGCTAAAGGTTACTTTGGTTCAAAACATAGATTATATAAAACAGCAAAAGAACAAGTAATGCATTCATTAAAATATGCATATAGAGATAGAAGACAAAAGAAAAGAGATTTTAGAAAGTTATGGATTACAAGAATTAATGCTGCTTGTAGAATGAATAATATTAGTTATTCAAAATTTATTAATGGACTTTCTAAAGCAGGTGTAGCTATCAATAGAAAGATGCTTTCAGAAATGGCTATTGAAAATCCAGCAGGATTTGCAGCATTAGTTGTAGTTGCAAATCAAGCATTAGAAGGAAAAGTAGCAAAAGAAGTTAAAAAAGAAACAAAAAAGGTAGAAGTAAAAGAAGAAACAACAGATTTATCAAAAATGACTGTTGCTGAACTTAGAGCTTTAGCAAAAGAAAAAAATATAACTGGAGCTTCTACAATGAAAAAAGCTGAATTATTAGATGCTTTAAAATAATCACAATGTGATTATTTTTTTAATTTGACAAATAACAAAAATATGGTAGAATAACAGCTATTATAAAGGAAAAAAGATGTATATGGATGACACAAAACAATTTTTTAGATTAATGGAAGCAGGGTATAAAGAAAGAAGAAATAGGAATTCTTTATCTTTTGAAATGTTAAAAGGTATTATTGAAGCTTATTATAATTATGTAGAAAAACCAGTTTTTCGAAATTTAGTAGAAGAATATAAGATGAAATATATTTATAATGAGTCAAGAGTAGAAAAAAATATTACAAAAGAGGAACAACTTGGCCTAGGCGTTGTTTATGATTATATTTGTGATTTTGATTATGATAAAGATTATTTTAATATTTTTGTGACGTCCTTGTTATTGCATCAAAAATTATATTCTAAATGTCCAAACAAAGAGTATGGTGGAAAACTAAGGGATAGTTCTGTTTATTTATTAGATAGTAATGTGGAAGTTGTAGATGCTATAGAGGCTCAACGCATATTTAATAATTTTATTAGTACCTCGAATGAAGTATTTAAACCATTGGAACAAAATGATATTTTTGGATATATTGATTCTTGTATTGAATTAGATGCAATATTGATTAAATTACAGCCTTTTTTAGATGGAAATAAAAGAACTTTCCGAGCTTTACTTAATTTATTATTCAAAAAGATAGAAATTCCTCCAATTTATATAGAAACACATGAAAGGAACCTTTATAAAGAATATTTGTTTGAAGCTATTAAATTTGAAGAATATTCAAATTTGATATATTTTTATTATTTAAAAATATGTGATGCAATATCAGAATTAAATTTAGACTTAACGATTATATCTGATCAACAAAAAGTAAAAGAAAGAAAGTGATATTATGAAACCAAAAAAAGAATTGTTAGAACAATTAAAAAGCATGATGCTTGGTTTTTCATGTAATAATTATATTGAAATGATTTATAATTTATTATCTTATTCAGAACAAGATGCAATTGAATATCTGAGAAAATTTCATATTTCTGAAAATAGCTATCAAATAAAATTAAGGTTTTTTGAAAAGAAATTTCCTGAATACGTAGAGGAAAGAGAGTATTTAAGTGAACTTTATCAAAAATATTTGGATAGTTATTATCCTAAAAAAGAAAACATTATCAAACAAAATGAAGAACTTCTTAGAGAGCAAAGGATTATAAAACAACTTTTTGAAAGTAATGATACGGTAGAATTATTTTGCTCTAAGTATGGATATCATTTACATGAAATTAATTTAATGATTCGAAGGTTACCATTGTCAGAAAAAAAGCAGATGATTGAAATACTGGAATCGAGAAATAATGATGAACTAATAGAAATAATATCACAAATTATCAAAGAAGTTTGTTTAAATAAAAGTTTTGATATTATTGATTATTATCAATATACCCATTTATATCCAATTAGTTTTGATTATCTTTTAAAAAAACATTTTAAAGAATTAAGCCCTGTTATTATGAAAAAGGTAGCGATTTTCATTAGGAAATATGAACAATATGAAAAAATCAAAATGAATAGAAACCAAGAAATAAGTACAGAAATTACCATCGATGGTAGAGTAATTACAAAAGAGGAACGAGAAAATATTTTTAATTATTTAGATCATCATAATATTCCAAGTTGTTTTTATAGAGAGGCACTTAGAAAATATGCTCGAAATGAAAAATGTTTTAATGAAATTCAAAAAGTAAATAGGAAGGTGTAGTAAATATGAAAAAAGATGTAAATTTTTTGACGGAATTAAAAATATTACTAAATACTGAGAGTGGTAAAAAATATCTTTCTGTTTTGTTACCAATTCTTCTTTGTGAAACAAGGGAAGAAGCTATTCGTTTATTATGTAAGTATAGTTTGTCTGAAAATATCTTTCATTATTATTTAACTAGTTTTAAAAATAATTTTCCAGAACAAGAACAATATATTCAGTACTTAGAAACATTGTACATGGATTATTCTAAAGTGAATTCTAAAAAACAAGAAGCATTACCCGTGAGTAATAATAAAGAAATTTATCAATATATTTTAAAAAGTAATGAATGTGTAGAAGAATATTGCTTTATAAATGGAGGCTCTATTCATAAAATTAAAAATATTATTAGAAATTATGATTCAGATGAATCAGAAGAAATATTAAAAAGAGATACTACTTCTTATATTAGTAAAATGAAAGATATTATTTATCAAATTATTAATGAACAAATGGATTATTTAGATTACTATACCCAAACTAAAATAAGTTTAGATGATTTATTAGTATTATCAAAAAATCTTTCTCTAGAAAAAGAACAATATATTCAAATTAATCAATTTGTAAAAAAAGGAAAGAACATAGAATTAGGAAATCGAGTTGTTGAATCAGCTCAGTTAGAAAAATTAACTAAATTTGGTGACCGTGAAATTACAAGAGAAGAAAAAGAAAGAATTTTTGATTATTTAAGACTCAATAAAATTTCATTCTGTTATTATAATATTGCTTTAGTAAAATATGTTAAAGGTTATTTGAAATTTGGAAAACAATTAGAAAAACAAGGAAATTTTTGATATTTTCTTTTTTTTTTGTTATAATGAGTCAAGGTGATTGTATGGAAACGATATTAAATAAAATACATGATTATGCTTTAGAAGAAATTATGGGTGAAAGATTTGCTAGATACTCAAAGTCTATTATCCAAGATAGAGCACTTCCTGATATTCGTGATGGATTAAAACCAGTTCAAAGAAGAATCTTGTATGCAATGTATCGTGATCGAAATACTTTTGACAAACCCCATAAAAAATCAGCTACAGCAGTTGGTAATATTATGGGAAAATATCATCCACATGGAGATTCTTCTATTTATGAAGCAATGGTTCGTATGAGTCAATGGTGGAAGCAAAATACTCCTTATATTGATATGCATGGAAATAATGGTTCAATGGATGGCGATGGAGCAGCTGCCATGCGTTATACCGAATCAAGGTTATCTAAAATCAGTGCTGAACTTTTAAAAGATATTGATAAAGATACGGTTGATATGATTTGGAACTTTGATGATACTTTAAAAGAACCAGTAGTATTACCAGCTAAATTTCCAAACTTATTAGTTAATGGTGCTAACGGTATTAGTGCAGGATATGCAACTAACATTCCTCCTCATAATTTGGGAGAAATTATTGATGCTACAATCAAGAGAATTGATAGTCCTAATTGTAAATTAGATACTATTTTAGACATTGTGAAAGGTCCAGACTTTCCAACAGGAGCAATTGTAGAGGGAAAACAAGGAATTATAGATGCTTTTACCAAAGGACGAGGTAAAGTTATGGTAAAAGCAAAAACAGAATTTGTAAAAGAAAAAGGAAAAAATGAAATTTTAATTACGGAAATTCCTTTTGATGTCAATAAATCTGTTTTAGTAAAAAAAATTGATGAAATTCGAATCGATAAAAAGATTGATGGAATTCTTGAAGTATTAGATGAATCTAACTTTGAAGATCCTATGCGTATTTCTATTCGTCTTAAAAAAGATGCTGATCAAGAATTAATTTTAAATTATTTATTCAAAAATACTGATTTACAGATTTCTTATAATTATAATATGGTGGCCATTATTAATGGTCGACCAATGACTGTAGGTATTTTACAAGTGTTAGATGCTTATATTGTTCATCAAAAAGAAGTAATTACGAGAAGAAGTAAATTTGATTTAGATGTTTATCAAAAAAGAATGCATATTATAGAAGGTCTAATCAAAGCCATTTCTATTTTAGATGAAGTGATTGCTACTATTCGTGCTAGTAAAAATAAGAGTGATTCCAAAGAAAAATTAATGGAAAAATTCGGATTCACAGAAGATCAAGCAGAGGAAATTGTAACATTAAGATTATATCGTTTAAGTAATACTGATATTCAAGAATTAAAAGAGGAATATGAAAAGTTAAGTGCTTTAATTAAAGGACTAGAATTAATTTTAAATGATGAATCAAAAATGAAGTCATTAATGAAGCATGAACTTAAGAAGGTAAAAGAAGAGTATGCTACTCCTAGAAAAAGTGAAATTAGAGATGAAATTGTTGAAGTAAAAATAGATACTACAAAGATGATTCCTAAAGATGATGTAATTGTGGTAGTTACAAATGAGGGATATGTAAAAAGAGTGTCTATGCGTAGTCATGAGGCAAGTGATGTAGAAACAGGTTTAAAAGATGGCGATTATGTAACTTTTAAAGCTAAAATGAATACAATGGATGTATTATTGTTATTTACCGATTTAGGAAATTATTTATATATTCCTGTTTATGAAATCCCTGATTTAAAATGGAAAGATTTAGGAAAGCATGTTAGTAATTTGATTTCTATCAAAGCAAATGAAAATGTTATTAAAAGTGTTCCTGTTTATGATTTTAATGAGGATATATATATTACATCATTTACCAAAAATGGTATGGTAAAAAGAACGAAATTGAGTGAATTAAAAGCAACTCGTTATTCCAAACCAATCTGTTCTATGAAATTAAAAGAAGATGATTTAGTAGTTGATGTAACAGAAAATTCTGGTGATAAAGCTTTTGTAGTAACCAATTTAGGATATGCTCTTAATTTTAGTGTTGATGAAATTCCAGTTACTGGTCTTAGAACAGGTGGAGTAAAATCAATAGGATTAAAAGATGATTTTGTCGTAAGCGGTATGATTTATCATAATGATGTGGAATACTTAACGATTGTTACAGATAAGTCAACAGGAAAACGTATTAAGCTATCAGAGTTTGAGGTGATGAATCGAGCTCGTCGTGGTATTCGTATAATCCGTGATATTAAAACAAATCCTTATCATATCAAAGCAGCTTTCATCATATCTTATAAAGAGTCTATTATTTTAAAAACTGGTAAGGATTTAATTGAATATAAATTAACGGATTTACCAATTTCAGATTGTCATTCTACAGGTTCTAGTATGATTAAAGATCCTATTTTAAATGTTTCTTTGATTCCTAGTTTAGAAACAAAAGAAAGTATTCAAAAAATAGAAAAAGAAAATATCAATTTGGATTCAATTGATGAAAAAATGATGACAATCGATGATTTCTTAAAAGATTTATAGGATATATTGTAAATATAAATTAAATTTAGTAAAATGTATAAAGGAGAGTGAGAAAATGTTAATAGATATATTACAAATATTAGGTGGATTTATTGTTGGTGCAATCGCAGGATTCTTTATTGCTAGAAAATATATGCAAAAATATTTAAAGAAAAATCCTCCAATTAATGAACAAATGATTAAAACAATGATGAGTGGAATGGGTAGAACTCCTAGCCAAAAACAAGTGAATCAAATGATGAAACAAATGAGTAAATATATGGATTAAGGAATTATTTCCTTTTTTCATAAAATAAAATACATGAGGTTTATATCTCATGTATTTTTAATATTGGTAGCAAATAAATAATTAAGAATTAATAAGAAATATTGATCTATGAATTGCGATACGAAATCAATTATAAAAATTTGATTGTCATGGGTACAGAAATAAAAGATTTGTACAATCCAAATACCAATACTAATGATAAAAAATATAATGCTAATTAGTTTAAATCTATTTTTCTTTGTTAAATAGTAAAGAAAAGTACTCCATAGTATTATGATAGATGTTATATAATAAGTAATATAGTAAATATTATTTATATAACTTTGTTTGGTTATTGTTACTGTTTCGTCTAAATTAATAATAGACATCAATTCTGAAATTGTAAAATAAAGTCTATATAGATTCATAAAACTAAATATTAGCAGAATAGAGAAAATTATAAATTTTTTTATTTCCATCTTTTTAAAGTCTTTTGTCATATAGAATACTCCTTTCTAATAGGATTATAGCATATTATTTTAATATATAGTTGCAAATTTTATTGTTTATTGATAGATTTTATAAATTTGTAAAAAAATATTTATGAATTTTAGAAAATATTCATTTGTGAATTATTTTTAAGTTGGTATAATGAAACAGGAATATTTAACAGTTGAGTGTTTGCTTTCTTCGATGAAAGGGGGCAAATAGTATGTCTAAGAAAGATTTATTAATCCTCTCTCTTATTCTTATTATCTTTTTATTAATAGGTTTACTTTTTAAGTAATTATATAATAAAAAACACTCAATCTTGCTAGACTGGGTGTTTTATCCAACAATGAGTAAACACTCAACATGCGAAAGTTAAGTATTCCTTTTCATTATATTCAAATTGCTTTGACAATTACATTTTATCAAAATAAATTTTAAGATTCAAGTGCTTAAAAGTATTTTTATTTCATAATTTTAAGTAGGATGTGATTGGATGTTTCAAAAAATTATAAAATTTTTATTTAAAGATTTTTATTTTTTTACAGCTGCTTATTCAAATAATGTTTTTCCAGATCCTTTAAGTAAAGAGGAAGAAGAAGAGTGTGTAAAAAAGTGTAAGTTAGGAGATGAAGAAGCTAGAAATAAATTGATAGAACACAATTTAAGATTAGTAGCACATATTGTGAAAAAATATGAATATCATAAAGAAGATGCTGATGATTTAATCAGTATAGGTACCATTGGTCTAATTAAAGGAGTTGATAGTTATTCTTTTAAACATGGTACTCGTCTTACTACATATTGTGCCAGATGCATTGAAAATGAAATATTAATGTATTTTAGAAGTAATAAAAAAAATAATAAAAATATTAGTTTAAATGAACCTGTTGGTTTTGATAAAGATGGAAATGAAATAACATTTTTGGATATTTTAAAGACTCCTAAACCAGATTTTGCTTTAGATCTACATAATCAAAATAATTTAGAAAGTTTAAAGAAATATTTTAATGTTTTAACGGAAAGAGAACAAGATATTGTAATTAAACGTTATGGATTAGATGGAGAAGATGAAATTACACAAAAAGATATTGCTAAAAATTTAGGAATCTCTAGAAGCTATGTTTCTAGAATTGAAAAGAGAGCTTTAACAAAATTATTAAGAGAATTTATTAAAAATAAAGATAATTAATCAATAGAAATGACTATTGATTTTTTTCTTTTTTTAATGATAAATATGTGATACAATAATGCAATTGAAAAAGAGGATAATTTATGAATATAGTTGAAGTTGATGATTTAAAACAATTTAAGAAATTACCAATTGGTATTGGAACTAGTGCGGTATGTTATAGAATTGATGAAAATACTGTAGCAAAATTATTTTATGATTTTTTTTGCTATGATTTTGATATCAATAATCCAATTGTTAGAAATCAATTTGAATTATTTTCTTCTTTATCTAATGATACTTATAAAGGACCTAATCAATTAATTGTAAAAGATGGTATTATCGTTGGCTATTTATATCCTTTTATTGATGGAAAAACTTTACATAGAGTGAGAAATAGTATTACAGTGGATGATATTATTATGAAATATTCAAAGGTAATAGAGGATACTAAAAGGATCAGTAGTTTTAATTTTAGGCTACATGATTTACATGATAAAAATATATTAGTGAATGATTCATTTAGAGTAATTGATTTGGATAGAGGTTATCAAGAAAATAACTCTAACGAAAAAGGACTTTTAAAATATAATATGATTGATATTAACCGTGTAATTATTCATTCATTGTTTCATGTTGATGATAAAGACTCCATCGTTTTTTACAAAGATTTTTTACAAGAATTATATGATAAATGTCTATATGAAGATTATCGTTTTCTAGTGGATTTTTTAGAGCAAACAGAAAAAGAAACGAATTTATGTAAAGTGAAATATAAAAAGATAAGAAAGAGAATAAATTATCGGGTAGATAAAACTTATTATTAAAATGAATTCAAATTTCATTTTTTTATTTGCAAATTTCACCAAATTTACACATTTTTTTCCAAAAGGTCTAAATTGGTTGCTTTTATCTTCAAAATTTGATATATTATTTTCAGAAAAGAACTAAGAAGGAGAATACTGTAATTTGTTAAAAAACAACTTGTAATATTCCTCCGTTTGTCTAAAAACAAACGGGGGGGGGTTAAAAAACCTCTCTTTTTGTTAGCGAAATTTGAAATGATTTATACTAATTAGATACAAAGATTATATAGAAATGGTGGCGGTTTATATGTATGAAGGCGTTATAAATCAAGAAAATTTAGAGGCAATTACAGCAGTTAGAGAAAAAAAGAAAACAAAAATTAAATATTATTGCTATTTATTTATCAAAAGGAGTTTTGATATAATTTGTGCGATCATAGGCTGTATATTTTTAATACCTTTAATGATTATTGTAAAACTTTGTAATATTTTTACAGGTGATTTTGGTAAATTATTTTATTGTCAAGAAAGAATTGGAAAAAATGGTAAAAAAATATATATTTATAAATTTAGAACTATGGTTCCAAATGCCGATGAAGAATTAAAAAAATTATTAAAACAACCTAAATATAAGAAACAATGGGAACTAAATCAAAAATTAGAAAATGATCCAAGAATTACTAAAGCAGGTAGATTTTTAAGAAAATCTTCGTTAGATGAAATGCCTCAATTTATTAATGTATTAAAAGGAGATATGTCATTGATAGGACCAAGACCATTAGTGGCTGGTGAATTAGATGCTCATAAAGGTAGTCATGAATTATATGAGAGTATTCGACCTGGTATTACTAGTTGGTGGGCTGCTCATGGACGTTCAGCTGTTACTTATGAGGAAAGATTATATTTAGAATATTATTATATTAAAAATCAGTCTTTGTGGTTAGATATAAGATGTGCTTTAGATACAGCTTTAGCTGTTATTCATAGAACTGGAGCTAAATAGAAAGAAATTTTTTCTTTTTTATTATTAGATAGAAATGAGAGTTAGTTTTTATGAAAGTAGAGATAATTTGTCCTTTATATAATGCTGAAAGTTATATAGAAAATCTACATAACAGTATTTTGAAACAAAAGAATGTTGATTTTTCTGTTAGATATTTATTGACAGAGTCAACAGATAAGACAGAATCTATATTAAAATCTAAAAAATTAATCTATGATAAGGTAGAAAAAAAGGATTTTTCTCATTCCTTAACTAGAGAATTGGCAGCCAGGAATAGTGAAGCTGATATTATTGTCTTTATTTCTCAGGACGTTGAACCTTCTGACGAAAATTGGCTTTATTATTTAGTAAAGGATATTATAGATGGTAGTGTATCTGCAACGTATAGTAGACAAATTACTAAGTTTAATAATTTAGAAAAATATACAAGAGAAAAAAATTATCCTAAAGAGTCTAAGATTGTTTCAAAAGATGATATCAAAGATTTAGGATTAAAAACATTTTTCTTTTCTGATGCTGCTTCTGCTATAAAAAAAGAAGTTTTTGAACAATTAAATTATTATGATAATAAGAGATTACCTATTAATGAGGATATGTATATAGCTCATAAATTAATTACAAATGGATATAAAATTAAATATTGTTCGGATTCAATTATTTATCATTCTCATAATTTTAAACTAAAAGAATTGTATAATCGATACAAATTAACAGGTCAATTTTTCAAAGAAAATAGTTATTTAGATGATTATGGTACAACTGATAGTGGAATAAAATTAGCAATGTATGTATTAAAAAGGGTATTCCAAGAAGGCAGAATTTTACTTTTATTTAGATATCCTTTTGATATGGGAGCTAGATTTATTGGAATGAAAGCGGGTAAGTATGGAAAAAAGTAAGGTAACAAAATTTAATTTGAATTTGTATTTAATATTAATCATTGTTGTAGCATGTTTTCCTAAAATTAATATTATTAATGTCCCTGGAAGTTCTACTGGTATAAGAATTGATGATATTTTAATTGCAATTACATTATTTATAATGATTTTAAGTACAGGGAAAGAGATTTTTAATGATAAAAATATAAAGAAAATTACTACTATATTTTTAGTGTATTCTGTATCTTGTGTAATTTCAATTATATTTGGAACTTTAAATGGTTATATTTCACCATTATTGGGGGCTTTGCATTTAACAAGAAAAATAGAGTATTTTATATTTATATTTTTTGGATATAGATATTTTAAATATGAACAACAGAATCCAAAAATATTGAAAATAGTAAATTATGTAGTTGTGTTTCATCTGCTTGTGTGTATTTTGCAATATTTTGGCTTGGTAGGATCATTTAATGCTGGAGAGGCGTTAGATTATTTAACGCAAGGAAGAGTTAGTTCTACATTTAATGGAGCCTATGAATTGTCAGCATTTTTATTATTATTATTGCCAATATATTTATATAATATTTTTTCAAAATCTAGACAAACTAGTGGTTTGTATCAAAATTTATTTTTTATAGGAATTATATTTTTATGTATATTTATATCAGAGTCACGAATTTCCTTTTTAGCGTTTATAGCAATAGTTATATTGATGTTTTATCATTTTAAAGTAAAAAATAATAAAAAAAATTTTGCAATAATTGTTATTACAATTTTTGTAGCAATTTTGGGATTGTCTGCTTTAAAATCTGGAAATTCAAATATTTCAAAAAGATTAAATGAAATTTCTATATCAGGGTTTATTGAATCAACTTCCTGTGCTTGGGAATATAAAGATTTTGATTTGTACTTATCACAAAATAAATGGTATGGAAATTATGCGTGTATGACTATTGGAACAGATTCTAGTTGGAATTTAAGAGTAAATCATTGGATGCAATTAATTGATGGAGCATTAAGAAATCCATTATTTGGTTTAGGTTTATCTATTGCGGGAAGCGCTTCTGACGGTGAATATGTTAGAATATTGACAGAATCTGGTTTATTGGGCTTATTATTGTGGGGATATTTATTATATAAATTAGTCTGTATTTTTAATAAACATCAAGATAATAAATTATGTGTTATAAGTAAATATGCATTGTTTGGGATGCTTATTGGAGCAATTTTTATAGATGTCTTTTCAGCATCAAAGGTTATTATGATTTTTTGGTTTTTAGTAGGAATGAGTTATTCAAGTATATTTGAGGATGAAAATGAAGAACGTAGTAATAGTTAATGATTTTGATTATATTCAAGGTGGGGCAAGTAAAGTTGCTATTGAAACTGCAGAACTACTAGCTAACAAGTATAATGTGATTTTTTTCTCAGCTGTTTCAGAAGATAAAAATTATAATGATAAGATAACATATATCTCGACTAATCAAAATGAATGCTTGAAAGACAAAAATAAAATAAGAGGTATGATAAATGGTATTTATAATTTTAAAAGTTCAAAATTATTAAAAAAAACCTTAAAATCGTTAAACAAAGATGAAACAATTATTCATGTTCATGGATGGACTAAAGCATTGTCTTCTAGTATTTTTAAATATGCTTTAAAAAATAATTATACTGTTGTTTTGACGTTACACGATTATTTTACTGTCTGTCCAAATGGTGGTTTTTTCAATTATAAAGTAAATAAAATATGTAATTTTAATCCGATGAATATTAAATGTATAAAGTGTAATTGTGATTCTAGAAATTATGTATTTAAATTATATAGAGTTGTAAGACAATTTGTACAAGACAATATTGTTGGACTTAAGAAAAGACTCAAATATGCTATTGGTATATCTGATTTAAATATTAAAGTATTAAAAAAATATTTAAATGATAATATTTGTATACAAAAGATATATAATCCAATTGATTTTGAATTACCTTCAAAACAAGTTGATGTATCAAAAAATACGAAATATATTTATATAGGAAGAGTTACAAAAGAAAAAGGGGTGGATATTTTTTGCCAAGAAATATCTAAAAATAATTATGACGGAGTAGTTGTAGGAAATGGACCAGAACTATGTGAATTAAAATCAAAATATCCAAATATCAATTTTGTTGGATGGAAAAATAAGACTGAAATAGAAGAATATTTGAAACAGTCAAGAATGCTTATTTTCCCATCATTATGGTATGAGGGAGCACCGTTAACGCCATTGGAAGCAATGAGTTATGGTATTCCTTGTGTTGTGTCAAATTGTTCTTCGGCTATAGAATATTTCGATACCAAAAATGGTGAAATATTTGACCCATATATTCCAGGTAGTTTAACTGAAAAAATAAATCTTATTAATAATAATATAGAATCTTACAGCAAAAACGCCTATAATTATATGATTAATTATAAAAAAAATAATTATGTTGAAGAATTAGAAAAATTTTATAGGAGTGTTTTAAATGACAAAAAGGATTGAAGTTTTTCAAAGCTTTAGATTTATAGCTTTTTTATTAATATTTATATGGCATTTGAATGGTTATATGGGAATTTCAGTTACATCTCATGCTCAAATAGCCGTTTCATTTTTTATCATTATATCAGGATTTTTAAACTGTATTTATATTGAAAATGATAGTAATTATAATAGTAATGTTAATTATTTAACAAAAATGTTTAATTATGCTAGAACAAAAATTAAAAAGATTTATCCACTATATATAGTTACAATAATTTTATTCATACCGCTAAGCTTTAAAAATTTAGTCATTGAAAATAATGTTAGTATAATAATTTATATGTTATGTGTTATTGCAAATATATTTTTGCTAGAGGCATGGTTTCCAAAGAATTTTAATAGTATTTCATATGCTGGATGGTATTTATCCATATTAGTCTTTTTACAATTTATAACAATTCCATTAAATGATTTGTATAAAAGAGTACATTCTAAAATTAACTCAAATATATTAATTATTACAGCAGTATTTATATTATTTTTGATGTATACAATTTTTGTTGGAAATGAATTCTATTTTTATTACAATTTTCCTTTATATAGAATTTTTGAGTATTTTATTGGATTTACACTTGGAAAAATGTATTTGAATGGTGAGTATAAGAAGATGTTTTGTGATAAAAAACTTTCAACATTTATAGAAATAATTACCATATTAGTTTGTTTAATTGTATATAATTTATTTTATTCATCTCCAAATTATGGTGTACATTCTGTTATAGAAATGCTTGTTATTATGACAATAATATTTGTTTTTTCACATGAAGCTGGATATATTTCTAATTTACTTAAAAATAAATTTTTGATAAATTTTGGAAATATTAGCGGTGAATTATATTTGATTCATAATTTATTTACAGCCTATTTATTAGGTATAATTACAAGAATTGTACCACATGGAAATTTCGTTGTTAATTTATTAGTCTTTACTTTAACTTTTATATTAAGTTATATTACATCATATTTTATTCATTATAGAAAGGATTATTTTAAATGCTTAAAAAGAAATTAAAAAAAATTTATTTTAAAATAGTTGGTCCGATAAAGAGAAAAAAGTTTAAATGTACAGATTTTACAATTATATCTAATAATTGTTTTGGTGGTATTATATACAGGAATAATAATCTACCATACAATACACCAACAGCTGGATTATTTTTTATGGCAAATGATTATATTAAATTTATTTATGACATGAAAAATTATTTGAGTAAAGAATTAACGGAAATAAAAATAGAGGACTCTAATTATTATGATTATTTGAAAAGTATTAATTACAATGCTCCAATTGGTAAATTGGGGGATGTTGAAATAATGTTTTTACATTATCCAACGTTTGAAGAAGCGAAGGAAAAATGGGATAGAAGAAAACAAAGAATTAATTATGATAAGATAATTTATAAATTTTCTGAGCAAAATAATTGTACTTATGAAGATTTGAAAAAATTTGAAGAATTTAATGCTTTAAACAAATTATGTTTTACCTTTAATAAATATGATGATTTAAAATGTATTCAATTTACAGAATTTGAAAAAAATCCAGATATGTTCAATGATAGTAGTGAAAGAGTCTTCAAAAAGTATTTTAATATTTACAAATATATTAACGAAAGATTTGATAAAAATGAAAACTAGAATTTTGATTTTACTAGGAAATTTAGATAGATGCAATGGAATTACCTCATATGTAATGAATTATTATAAAAATATTAATCATAATAAATTTTTAATTGATTTTATAATAACAGATAATAAAGTTGATGATGATTATAAAAGATTAATTGAATCTAATAATTCAAAAATTATATACATAAAATCTCCAAGTATCAAGACTATTTTTTTTGATTTAAATAATATTAAAAAATATTTAAGTGATAATTTAAATAAATATGATATATTTTACTGTCATTTATTGAATCAAGGATATTTTTATTTGAGATATGCTAGAAAATTAGGATTTAAAAAACGAGTTTTTCATAGCCACAATATAGTTATGCGTGAAAAAAATCCAATACGTGATTTTAGAAATCAGTTATTTAAAAAATTAGTTTCTAAAGAGGCTGATTACTATCTTGCTTGTTCAAATATAGCAGGAGTAGATTTGCTTGGGAATAAAAGAAAATTTTTAGTAATTAACAATGCTATTGAATTAAATAAATTTGTTTACGATATTGAAATAAGAAATAAGATTAGAGAAAAATATGATTTGAAAGATAAACTTGTTTTTATTCAAGTAGGAAGATTAGATTTTCAAAAAAATTGTTCCTTTTCCATAAAATTAATAGAAGAATATAAAAATTTTAATAATAATATTAAATTATTATTTATTGGTAGTGGTGAAGAAGAACAAGAGTTGAAAAATCTAGTAAGAGAAAAAGGCCTCGAAGAATATGTCTCATTTTTAGGAACTAAAAGTAATGTAAATGAATTTCTAAATGCTTCAGATATATTTTTATTTCCTAGTCGATTTGAAGGATTAGGAATTGTGGCAATAGAAGCACAGGTTTCTGGACTTCCATGCTATATTTCTAAAAATGTACCAATAGAGACAAAAATGATTGACACTACGAAATATATTGATATAAATGATATGTCTGCTTGGTTAAATATAATAAGAGAAACTAATATGCAAGCTGTTAGAGGAGATTACACTTATGAATGCTCTAAAAAGGGTTTTGATATAGATGAAGAGGTAATAAAGTTAGAAAAATTTTTTGAAGAAGTAGGAGAAAAAGCATGAAAATTGGAATTTTAACATTTAATAATACATTAAATTATGGTGCTGTTTTACAAATGTATGCTTTGTGTAAAAAAATTAATTTAATGGGATATAATTGTGAAGTTATTAATTACGAATGTAAAGCAGTAGAAATTGATGAGATTGGATTTTCCTTGCCAATCAAAAAAAATATGAAACAAAAAATAAAAAATTTATTAATGTATAATATTCAAAATAGTAATTTGTTAAAATTTAAAAATTTTACAAAAGATTATATTAAATGTTCAGCTCAAAGATATACTAGAGATAATATTTTTGAGTTAGAAAAAAATTATGATAGTTTTATTGTTGGTAGTGATCAGATATGGAATTTAGAATTAACAAAAGGTGATACCACATATTTTTTAGATTTTATACATGATAATAAAAGAAAAAGGTCATATGCAGCAAGTTTTGGATATTCTACAATACCAGAAAAGTACGTTGATTTAAATAGAAATTTACTAAAAAATTTTGAATGTTTAAATGTAAGAGAAATTAGTGGAAAAAATTTGATTAATAAATTACTTCCTGAAAAAAGTGTAAATGTAACAATTGATCCAACACTTTTATTGGATTGCTCAGAATGGAATCAATTAATAACTAATAAACGTAAAAAAGAAAAAAAATATATTTTAGTATATTTACCATCTAAAGACAAAAATACAATGAATATGATAAAAATGTTTGCCAAAAAGAATGATTGTAGTGTTAAATATATTCATCGCTCTTTCTTATCAAAGAAAAATATGAAAAATATAAAGGATGCCTCTCCAATAGAATTTTTAGAATTAATAAAAAATTCAGAATATGTTATAACGGGTTCATTTCATGCTATGTGCTTTTCAATAATTTTTAATAAACAATTTTATTATACAATTCCACCAATTACTAATAGGGGTTCTCGTTTAATAGATTTGGCTAACCTTTTAAATATAAAAGATAGAGAGTTTAAATTAAAAAATATAAATGATAATAACTTCATTGATTATACAACAGTTAATGAAGTATTAAAATCAGAAAGAGAAAAATCAATCAAAATTTTATATGATACTTTAAAAAAATAATAATATTAAAGGAAATGATTATATGATAGATACAAAGACAAAGAAATTATTTACTAATTCTATTATTTTCACCATTGCAAATTTTAGTACAAAAATATTTTCACTTTTAATGGTAGTATTTTATACTTATATATTTTCTACGGAAACTTATGGTAAAATTGATTTAATTGTTACTACTATAACTCTTTGTGTACCTCTAGTTTCATTTCATATTCAAGAAGGTATCATGCGTTTCTCAATGGATAAAAATTATGATAAACGTAATGTATTTTCTACTACTATAAATATTTTGAATAGAAATTTTATATTTTTGCTTGCTGTGTGCTTGTTTTTAATTCTATTATTTAGAATGCCAATAATATTTTTATTATTTTTATTTGTTTTATTTTCACAGTGTTACTATAATTCTATAGGGCAATTTATTAGGGGAATAGGTAATGTTAAAGTTTTTGCCTTTGGTGGAGTTTTTAGTACCGTTATGCTATTGTTGTGGAATATTATATTACTTTTAGTTTTTAAGTTATCAATAATTGGTTATTTATTATCTTTGTTATTGTCATATGTATTTACAATATTTTATTTTATACTTAGAGGTAAGCTTTGGAATTATTATTCCCCACTTTTATATGATAAATTAACCGCTTCAGAAATGATACATTATTGTCTTCCTCTAATACCCAATTCTATAATGTGGTGGATTGTTAATATGTCTGATAGATATATGATATTAATATTGATAGGAAGTGCTGCTAACGGGATTTACGCGGTAGCAAATAAAATACCATCTATTGTATCAATAATTACTAACATATTTTTTCAAGCTTGGCAAATTACTGTGATAGAAGAACATCAATCCAAAGATAAAGAAAAATATTTTTCAAATATATTCAATTATTTTATGGAAATTATTTTCATAATTAATTCTATAATATTGTTGCTTGGAAAACCTGTAATTTCAATTTTAATATCTTCAGAATTTTACGATTCATGGAAATATGTACCATGTTTATTATTTGCATCAATATTTTCCAGTTTTTCAAGTTTTCTAGGAGCATATTATGCAATGTCTAAAAAAACAATTGGTGCGATGTTATCAACTATTGTTGCAGCAATTGTAAATATAGTATTAAATTTAATTTTAATTCCAACAATAGGAATTAATGGAGCAGCGATAGCAACAATGGTAAGTATGTTATTATTGTGGATTATTCGAATTTTTGATACAAAAAAATTTGTAAATATGACTTATAATTTGAAAGGTATTGGGCAAATATTAATATTACAATTTATACAATTACTATTGTATTATAATACCACGATAGTTGGATATATAGGACAGTTTATATGTTTAATTTTATTATTGTATTGTTGTAGAAAAAATTTTGGTGAAATAAAAAAAATAATAAATATGTTAAATAAAAAACATATAAAGAAGCAAACAAATACTGCTGAATAATGGAAAGGAAGATTCATATGCATTATACAGATGAAAAAAATATATTAATGCTTATCAGTTTGTTGAAGAAAAATAATATTAGAAAAGTAATTGCTAGTCCAGGAACTACAAACATGAGTTTTGTAACAAGCTTAGAAAATGATAAATTTTTTCAGATATATTCATGTGTTGATGAAAGATCTGCTTGTTATATGGCTTGTGGTTTAGCAGCAGAAAGTGGTGAACCAGTTGTACTAACTTGTACTGGAGCAACTGCTTCAAGAAATTATATTTCAGGTTTAACAGAAGCATTTTATAGAAAACTGCCAATATTAGCAGTAACATCGGCATTACATCAATCAAAAATAGGAAACAATATTCCTCAGGTTATTGATCGAAGTAATCCACTTAATGATATAGTAAAATTAAGTGTCCAGGTTCCATATATTAATGATTCTGAAGATGAATGGGAGTGTAATTTAGCAATAAATAAAGCCTTGTTAGAATTAAAACATAATGGTGGGGGTCCTGTTCATATCAATTTAATGACTCGAGTTAGTAAAGTTTTTAATGTTATATCATTACCTAATTCAAGAAAAATAGATAGAATTAATTATTATGATGAGATTCCTGTTCTAGATGATAAAAAGATTGCTATTTTTGTTGGTGCCCATAAGAAATGGAACGAAGAATTAATAAGAATGGTAGATGATTTTTGTTATAAATATAATGCTGTTGTTTTATGCGATAGAACTAGTAATTATAGTGGTAAATATAGAATTATGCCAAATATAATTTGTGATCAGGAGTACTATAAATCACCACTTAATGATGTAGACGTTTTATTGCATATAGGTGATGTTTCAGGCGCATATATTAATTTGAATGTTAAAGAGGTATGGAGAATTAATCCTGATGGAGAAATAAGAGACACATTTAAAAAATTAAGATATGTATTTGAAATGAGTGAATTGGATTTTTTCAAAAAATATAATGAGTTATCGAATACTATAAATAGTAATAGTTATTATTTAGATTGGAAAAGAGAATTTGATTTATTAGAAGAAAAAGCAAAAAATATTAATTTACCATTCTCAAATCTTTTTGTAGCTCAACAAACAATTAATTATTTGCCAAATGATAGTGTTTTACATTTAGCAATATTAAATTCTCTGCGCTCTTGGAACTATTTTGATAGAGATTCTATGATATATGGTTATACAAATACAGGGGGATTTGGAATAGATGGAGTTATGTCCTCATTAATAGGTGCTTCGTTAAATAATCAAAATAAAAATTATTATGGAGTAATAGGTGATTTGGCGTTCTTTTATGATATGAATTCTTTAGGAAATAGAAATATAAGTAATAATTTAAGAATTATTTTGATTAATAATGGTTGTGGCATTGAATTTCATAATTATAGTCATCCAGCATCCTCTTTAGGGCAAGTTACAAATAATTTTATAGCTGCTGATGGTCATTTTGGAAATAAATCTGTTAAGCTCGTAAAAAATTATGTTGAAAATCTAGGATTTGAATATATTAGCGCAAGAAATAAAGATGAATTTTTAACCAATGTAGAATATTTTACTTCAGAAAAATTATATGATAAGTCAATTGTATTTGAAATATTTACAGATGTGAATAGTGAAAGTGATGCTTTAAAAAGTATTAGAACATTGAAATCCTCTTTTAAGACTTCTGTAAAAAGTAAATTAAAAAATAGTTTATCACCAGAAACAAAAGCTAAAATAAAACAAATAATTAGAAAGTAGTTAAATGTATGGAAATAAAGAAATATATAAAAAGATTATTTAAATATGTGTTATATGAACATAAGCAACCAATAGTTTATGCTAAAATAGTACAACAGGCTGATTCAATGATTTTCAAGAATAAAGTAATTCTTGTCACTGGAGGAGGTCGTGGCTTAGGGTTTTATATTTCAAAAAGATTAATTAATAATGGTGCTATTGTTATAATTACTGGTAGAAATGAGAAACAATTGATCGATTCTCAAAAAAAACTTGGGGAAAATTGTAAGTATAGAGTAATGGATGTAATGAATTTAAAAGAGTGCAAAAAAATAGTAAAAGAAATTTTTAAAGAATATGGTAAATTAGATGTTTTAATTAATAATGCCGGGATATCATTACATGAAAAAAGTATATTAGAGGTAAGTGAAGATAATTATATAAAACAGTTTGATACTAATTTGAAGGCACCATATTTTTTATGTCAATACTATATTGAACAATACAAAGAATATAAACAAAAAGAGGGAAGTATTATATTTATTTCGTCAGAACGTGGTAGTCAATGTGATGATCTTCCTTATGGGTTAACTAAAATTTCTATTAATAGCTTAACACAGGCCCTTGCAAGAAGATTTTATACTGATGGAATAAGAATAAATGCTGTGGCTCCTGGTGTAACAGCTAGTGATATGACAAATATAAAGAAAGATTCTGATCTATCTAATGACAGAACGGCTGGAAGATATTTTGTTCCAGAAGAGGTCGCTGAAGTTGTTAATTTTTTAATCAGTGATTATTCCAAATGTATATCCGGTGAAATAATAAATTGTGATGGTGGAGATTACTCAAATTCATATTATCATTTGATTAAATAAAATTCATTAAAAGCTGACTTATAAGTTTACAAAAAAATGTTTCTATGAATATTACATGATAAACAAATAATTTTTTAAGATAAAAGTCGGCATAAGCTATATATTGTCGACTTTTACTATATAATGATCATCATTAATAAAATGATAATGGTTTATAAAAAAATAATACTAATAAAATATAACTATTAAAAAGCAGAAATATTTGTAAATTTTTCAATTATTTTAAATAACAAATTATATAATAAAAAAGGTGGTGTATATGAAAAAAATTCTAAAAAATTTATTAATATTCATTCTAATAATTACAGTAACAATATCATTGTTCATTTATACAATGTTAGATACTACAAAAACATTATTTCAAAAGGATAATATTGTTAATATGTTAAAGCAAGTTGATATAATGGAATTAATTGGAGAAGAATCTTTAAATCAAATTTATCAAACTTTAGAAGAAACAGGAATGCCAAAAGAATATGCAGATTACGTTTTAAAAAATGATGAATTAAAGGGGTATGTGAGTAATTATGTTGTAGAAGCAGCAGATTATTTAATATATGATAAAGAATTACCAAAATTAAATGAAAAAGAAACAGAGCAAATACTTATTTCATCTTTTCAACAAACAATTAATGTTGCGCAAGAAAATAATATTGATGTAAATCAGTATTTATCACAACAAGATCAAGATGAGATTATTGATAAAATAAAAGAATATACTCCACAAATTGTTAGTCAAATTCCAAAAGCAGAAAATATAATTCAAAACAAATTAAAAAATAATAGTGAATATCAAGAAACATTAAAACAAATTCAATCAACAATTGATGAAATTCAAAAAATCTATAGTTATCAATCTTTTGTTTTAATATTAATTATCATTCAATTTGTTTTAATTGTACTATTAAATATTAAAAAATGCTTTAGAAATGTAGCTATTCCATTTTTCTTGAATGCTATGTTATTATTGATGATAAATATGATTTTACCAAATTTAATCAATCATTATTATCCAATAGAATTACAATTTGTTCGTTCTACTTTTGATGTTATCATAAATCAATTAATCCAAAAATGGAGTCAAACTGAAATCTTATATTTTGTACTATTTATTTTGTTAATAGTTATTCAAATAATTACAACACATTTTTTAAAGAAAAAGAAAGTAGTTGAATAAATGAAAAAATATGTAGTTTATGTTCTATGGTTATTTTGGTTATTTATTATATTTTATTTGTCTAATCAACCAGGAAATATCAGTGGAGGGGAAAGCAGTCATTTAATTTATAATACTCTCCACTTTATATATACATGTTTGAATCTAGATACTTCTCATTTAACTGAATTTGTGAATGTAATTCATAATCCACTAAGAGAATGTATGCATAGTTTAGAGTATTTTGTTTTAGGAATTCTTACAATCAATGTATTAAAACAAACTTCTATTAAAGAAAATGTCTTTATAATTTCTGTTTTATTTTGCTTTATTTATGCGGCTACAGATGAAATTCATCAACTATTTATACCTGGTAGAACATTTGAATATTTTGATATAGCGATGGATATGATTGGGGCTATTATAGGATCTTGGATAACAAATAAATTTATTTTAAAACAAGCAACTTGTAAATTGTGAAAGAAATGTGATATACTTACTATGAGAATTGAGATGATAATATGAAAAAACGAAAGAAAAATAAAAAAATGATCATATTTACAATTATTAATTTATTCTTTACTATTTTACTTTCTTACTTTATTTTTACTTTAAATATTTTACCTTTAAAATATTCTATTTTATTAGTAGGACTATTATTAATTATTGATATTGGAGCTGTCTTTTTAATTAAACAAAAGAAAAAAGGTATTAGAATAATTGGATATATTATATCTATTATTCTTGCTTTAATTAGTATAGTTGGAAGTTATTATTTATCTACTACAAATAGTTTTCTAAATAAAGCTTTTGATAATGCTGTTAAAACATATACTAATACTTATTATGTTGTTGCTTTAAAGAATTCTACTTTAGAAAAAATAGATGATTTAAAAGATCAAAAAATTGGATATTATGAATCTATTCCTAATATAGAAGAAGCTTTAACAGAATTTAATAAAAAAACTACGACTGAAAATAAAAAGTATGAAAGTATTATAGAATTATTCAAAGATTTAAAAACAAAAAAAATAAGTGCTACTATAATTGAAGAAAATATTTATGAAGCACTATTAGAAGATGGAACAACACTTAATAAAAATGATTATAAAATAATTGATAAGTTTGATTTAGAAGTAGAAGAAGAACAAGAAGAAATTGTAGATGATGGAAATTCCTTTAGTGTTTATATTGGTGGAGTTGATTTTACAGAAAAAAATACAGACTTTAATATGGTTGTTACCATTAATAAAAAAACACATAAGATATTACTTACATCTTTACCAAGAGATTATTATGTAACAATTAGTGGAAAAGGAATGAAAGAATTACTAGGATATGTAGGATATTTTGGAATTAATACTTCTAGAAAAACAGTAGAAGATTTATTTGGAATTAACATTGATTATTATGTTAAAATTAATACAGAAAGTATTGTTGGCTTAGTAGATACCTTAAGAGGTGTTCAATTCTGTTCAGACATCAGCTATACAACAACTCATGCTTTAGTTATGGGAAGTTATGATGATACTACAGGTAAAAAATTAACTGTTTCAAAAGGTTGTAGAACATATAGTGGAATTGAGATATTAACTATTGCAAGAGAAAGAAAAGCTTTTGTAGATGGAGATCGTCAAAGACAAAAAAATTGTCAAGATATTATGATTAGTATATTTAAGAAAATGGCTAATGCTGATAATATTACAAATTATTCTAATATTTTAAATGCTGTTAGTAATTTATATACAACTAATATTTCTAAAGATTTAATTACTGAGTTAGCTCGTAATACAGTTGATGGCGCAAGTTGGACTTTTGAACAACAATCTGTAACAGGAAGAGATTCTAGTGCTTATGTTCATTTAGGTACTGTAAAAGATTATGTAATGATTCCTAATACAGATAGTATTGCTACAGCGCAATCTAATATGAAAAAAATTATATCTGGTAAATAATTGAATAAGGACTTAGTTTATACTAAGTTTTTTTTCAAATTATTTGTTTTGGATAAAAAATATGTGTATAATAAGAACTAGGTGATGTTATGACTAAAAAAGAAAAAATTGATTTATTATTAAAAGATAAACCGAATTTAATTTGTGAAAGAGTATACAAAAAAGATATTGAAGCAGTTAGAGCAATCTTAAGATTAAAAGAATGGGAAGATCCAAAGTTTCAAGATTTATTAACATCAACTATATGGAATAGTAACTTAGGAAACGTAAAGGGTATTTTAGAATTAGAGGAATGGAATGAACCAAAATTTCAGAGCTTATTAACCTCTAATATATGGAAAAGTGATTTAGAGAATGTAAAAGGTATTTTAGAATTAAAGGAATGGAAAGATTCAAAATTTCAAAGTTTATTAACACCAACCATATGGCAAAGTAATTTAGAAAACGTAAAGGGTATTTTAGAATTAAAGGAATGGAATAACTCAAAATTTCATAGTTTATTAACCTCTACTATATGGCAAAGCAATTTAGAAAACATAAAGGGTATTTTAGAATTAGAGGAATGGAATGATTCAAAATTCCAAGGTTTATTAACCTCTACTATATGGCAAAGCAATTTAGAAAACGTAAAGGGTATTTTAGAATTAGAGGAATGGAATGATTCAAAATTCCAAAGTTTGTTAACCTCTAATATATGGAATAGTAATTTAGAAAATGTAAAAGGAATTTTAGAGTTAAAGGGATGGGAAGATCCAAAGTTTCAAGGCTTGTTAACCTCTAATATATGGAATAGCAATTTAGAAAATGTAAAGAGAATTTTGGAATTAAAGGAATGGAAAGATTCAAAATTCCAAGGTTTATTAACCTCTAATATATGGGGTAGTAATTTAGAAAATGTAAAGGAAATTTTAGAACTAAAGGAATGGGAAAATCCAACATTCCAAGGTTTATTAACCTCTAATATATGGGGTAGTAATTTAGAAAACGTAAAGGGTATTTTAAAGTTAAAGGAATGGAAAGATCCAAAATTTCAAGGCTTGTTGACCTCTAATATATGGAATAGTAATTTAGAAAATGTAAAAGGAATTTTAGAATTAAAGGAATGGGAAGATCCAAAATTTCAAGTTTTACTAACATCAACGATATGGAAAAGTAATTTGAAAGAAATTAAAAGTATTTTTCAATTATCAATACTACGAACAGAAGAATACAAACATCTTTTAACTCCATCTATCTTTCAAATTAATCTCAAAAATATTTTACCTTCTATTGAATTATTTGAAGAATATGGAATAGGAAAATATATATCTAATCGTTGCTTAAGAAGAAATGTTGAACTTCAAAGAGTATTTTTACAATATTTAATAGACCATAATATAGAACTATTGGTAGAAGGAAAAGATGGTTATAAATTAAATCCAATTTTAAATGCTAGTAATAGTGAATTAAAAGCAAAATATGGAATTGATATTAAATCATTATCTAGTAAAGGAGCAAAAAAATGATAGAGGAAATATTAGAAAAATATTCTGACTCAGTTTTAAAAAATTTAAATACAGATAATATGAATCACATTATAGAATTTTTAAAAAACAATCATTGTGATTATATTGAAGATATCATAGAAGATTATTTAGATGTATTCACAATTGATTATGAAGTTTTTATAAAAAAATTTAAACAACTAAATCATCAATATGAAAATAAATTTTTGAATTTGGCTAAACAAGATATGAATTTACTAGAACAATTTTATAATGATTTTATTTAAAAAAACTGTACAAATTAAAAATTTGTAGTATAATATAAGAAATTATTTGTTTGACGGAGTATTAATTTAAAATGATATAGAGAAGATATGGTTGGTGAAAATATCTATCATTGTAAATTAAGAAGATAGTAAACATAAAGATAATCGTGAACTCGCGTTAAGAGTATTGAGATAGAAAATCTATGAAGTAAGGTGGCACCGCGAAGATATCGCCCTTACATTTATAGATTTTTTGTGTATTTAGGGGGAAATTATATGAGTGAAGAATGTTATGCAGTTTTGATGAAAAGAGAAAATGTTGATTATGGAATTTACTTATTTCAGCCAGTTACAATTCTTAAGGGGTACTGGTTAGAGGACAAATCTTTTGAAGATCATATTGGAACTAGATATTTATCGATTGAAGATATAGAAATATTAACTTCAGAAGATGCTTATGCTGTTGGGTATTCTATTACCGAATCAGAATTATTAAAAAAATATCAAGGCTTATCAATTTCTGAAGCACAATCAGAGTATTTAGATGATATCAGTGATAAAATTCATTTTGGATTTTCTGTAGATGAACAAGATAAAATTGTTGTAAGGCAATTTAATTTAATGGAATATTCTTCTAGAATTAACAATGGAGAAATATTAGAAAATTCTGCTTTTAATTTACAAACTCGAGATGTAGTTGATATATATGGCGGTGATCATGTCATTGCTATTAGTGATGAAAAATTTAAACAGTTACTTACGAAAGATAATTTAGAAGAACTTAAAGAAGAATTAAATAAAATATATCAAGGTAATCAAGAAATAATAGATCATTTTGAACGAGAGGATGATTTAGAAGAAATTTTTCAAATTAGATTTGAGGAAATAACAAGTGAAAAAATCACTATTTTATCTAAAAAGAGCCATCTGTTAATTCAAAAAGAAACAGATTTAGAACAAGTTCATAGTATTCTAAAACTATTGGAAGATTTTTATTTAAAATTATGTTTAGAATTAGATAAAGTAAATATTGATGAGATTAATATTGAACCAGAAAAAGATATTTTATATATTTTAATTGATACATATAGAAAATTAGAACTTTCAAAAGACTTAAATTATATTAAAGAACAAATTAATAATATTGAATCTGTTAATAAAATTAGTATGGTTTCTAAAAAATATGATGAATTAGTCAAACATCAAGTAAAATTGTTAGAATTAAGAGAAACTTTTGAACAACCTGTTGAACAAGAATTACCTCTTTTTGATGTTAAAGCAATTAAAAAATATTTTGATAAAACAATTATTGGACAAGAACAAGCAAAAAAAATAATTATTTCATCTATTATTATGAATAAATTAGGAAACTCTGATTCTAAAAATACTTGTCTTTTAGTTGGACCAACTGGTAGTGGTAAAACTTTAATAGCAAGAACCGTTAGTAAATACTTTAATGTACCCATGGTTATTGTGGATACAACTCAGCTTACAGTACCAGGTTATGTAGGAGCTAGTAATGATGATTTTATTGTTCAATTAATTATGAAAGCAAATGGAGATATTAAAAAAGCTGAAGAGGGAATCTTAGTTTTTGATGAAATTGATAAAAAAGGAACAGAAAAAAATGATGATATTAGTGGTAAAGGAGTTTTAAATACCTTACTTCCCTTATTTCAAGGTACAACGTATAAAGTAAAATATAATGGAAAAGAAATCGTTTTTGATACATCAAAATTAACAATTTTCGCAACAGGAGCTTTTACAGATGTAGCAAATCAAAAAAATGTGATAAATAACCCTTATCATGATACAAAAATTGGCTTTGGCAATATCTCAAAAAGAACAGAAGAAGATATTGTTTATCCAAAAATAGAAATAGACGACTTAGTAAAATATGGTAATATGCCAATAGAATTAATCGGCCGTTTTTCTAATATTGTTCAACTAACAGGTCATACGAAAGAAAGCTTAAAGACAATATTGACAGATTCTAGCGAAAGTCCACTACTTGCTGAAAAAGAAAAATTAGAGAAATTAAAAATTCAATTAACGTGGACAGAAGATTACTTGGATGAAATTGCTTGTTATGCCTTAAATTTAAAAACAGGAGCTAGATCTTTAAAAAAATGTGTTGAAGAATCTATTCAAGAAGTTCGTTGGGAAGCATTACAAAATCCTCAGAATTATTCAGGTATTTTAATGACAAAAGAAAGTGTTACAGATTGCTTAAATTGTTATTTAATTGATAAAGATCATCAAAAACATTTATTAAAAGAGTCATTAAATCAAGATAAAATTTATGTAAAAACTAGGGGGGTATAATATGAAAAATATTGAAATTGCTATTTTATTTAAAAAAGAAATTTGTGATAGTCAAAAAGGAATATACTACTTTAAACCTTGCTTTGCTGTAGAAGGAATTACAGACCAACAAAATGATACCTTCTTAGATGAAACAAATGTAGAAAGACCTTTTATGGGAGATGCTTCATCAGAAACAGATTTTTATATTGGAAGTGTTATTGATTTAGAAACAATCAAAGAAATGTTTCCAAATGCTGATAATATAGAAAAAGCAAAAAAAGTTTTACTCGATTCTGTTAATGAAAAAAATTTCTTCGGTATTTTACATAATGGTAAAATAGAAATTTTAAGATTAGATTTAAAAGCAACAGAAAAAATGATTGATCAAACAAGTGAAATTTTAAATCAAAGAAAATTAAATGATCCTAATTATTTAAATTTGAAGAGTCGATTGAAAGTAGAAAACTTTGATTTTACGGTTTTTAACGATGAAGATATTAAGCAACTTTTAGAAATGGAAGATTTAGAAGAGGTTAGAAAAATACTGACTTCAAAAATGATTCATAAAGATGCTTACCCACAGGGAGAAGAAAAAATTGTTATTGTTAATGATGAAGATATTTTACAATTAATTTTAGAAAATAATTTAGATCATTTAAAAAGCTATTTAACTGATCTTTTCCAATTGGATTCTAATCCAGCAGAAACAATTAAAGAAGCTGACGAAAGTACTACTATAACTTTTGAAGAATTTTGTAGATATGCAAATAATCAAATTATTACTTCTAACTCTGTTGAAGATGCTCATTATTATTTGAATATGATTTCTGATACTTTTGAAAGATTACTAAGTGAATTAGATTCTTATGGATTAGCAGATCAAGAATATGGATTATGTGCTCGAACAATTGATATGATGATTCAAAAAGTTCAATCTATTTTACATTATAATAAAACATTAGAAGATATTGCCTATAATTATAAAAATATGTATCAAGATATGACTAATTTAGTAGGTCAAGTAAATCAAATTTTATGTTCTAAAAAGTTTTACATAATGCTAGAAGCAATAGAACAAATAGAAGAAGTAGAAACAAGTTCAAAAATAGAAAACACAATTGAGCAACAAATTAGTTTTAATTATAATGAATGCTATCAATATTTAGTTTCTCATGTAATTGGAAGAGGAAAACAAATTGGCTCTATTTTAAGCATGATTGACCGTGTCGATCATAATACCAATAGAGATAAAAAAACGTGTGGAATTATCGCCGGACCAACAGGTACAGGAAAAACACAAACATTTACGTCTCTTAGAAGAGCAATGCCAAATCGTCCAATTACAATAACAGATACTAATCAATTAACATCAGCAGGTTATACAGGTGGTACTATAGAAGGAAATATTTTAGGAGATCTTTTAAGAAGAGCTCATGAAATTCATCAAAATAATCATCCAAAATATTCTAATCGAATTACAAAAGAAGATGTTTTACTTGCTGAAAGAGGTATTGTTTTTTTAGATGAAATTGATAAAAGAAAATCTCATGAAAGCTCTACACCAGATGTCAATGGTAGTGGTGTTATTGATGCCTTGTTGAAGATGATGGATGGAACTACTTATCAAGTAGCGATTGATCATCAAACTATTTTATTTGATACTTCTAAACTAGTTATATTCGCAGGAGGAGCTTTTCAAGAATATTTTGATTTTTCAGAAAAAACAATTGGTTATCAATCCAAAAGTAAACAAGACCAATTTGAAAAATATTTAGAAGTAAATCCTGAAGATTTAGTAGAATATGGATTGAGTTCTCAATTTGTTGGTAGATGTGGCTGTGTTTGTTTATATCCTAGACATACTAGTGAAACACTACTTACTTTAGAGCAAAATAAAAAAACTTCCTTTTTACAAAATAGAGAAGAAGTATTTCATCAAAAAGAAATTGCATTAGTTTGGGATAATGATTTTTTAAGTGCTTATATTGAAAAGGCTATTGAATTAAAAGAAGGTGCTAGAGGATTAAGTCATATTTTAGATCGTTGTACAAATGATGCTTATACTGAAATTTGTCGATTCCCTGAGAGATATAAAGCTGTATATTTAAGTAAAGAAAGCTTATATCATCCAGAACAAGTATTGTTATTAACAACAGATAATGAATGCGTTAGAATGGATACTATTTTAAAAAGAAATCAAGTAGAATATCAACAATTATATGATATGAATTCTATTGAATGTGATTCTACTTATTTAGAGTTTTTCCAAAAGGAAAAAGTAAAGAAACTAAAACCATAATGACAAAGTGAAAAAAATCGTTTATAATGAATAAAGTAAAGGAGGATGACTTATGATCCAAAAACCAAAAGGAACATATGATGTATATGGAATAGAAGGAAAGAAATTTCAAGAACTAGAAAAAATAATGAATGCTTTAATGGAAAAATATCATTATGAATATATTAGAACTCCTCATTTTGAAGCAAGTGAATTATTTCATAGAGGGGTAGGAGAAACAACCGATATTGTATCAAAAGAAACTTATGATTTTAAAGATCGTGGTGATCGTAATATGACACTTCGTCCAGAAGGAACTGCTGGAGTTGTTAGAAGTTATATTGAAAATAAAATGTATGGAGAAGCAATTACTCCTCGTAAATTATGGTATTATGGGCCAATGTATCGTTATGAAAGACCACAATCTGGTAGATTTCGTGAGTTTTATCAATTTGGAGTAGAGTCATTTGGTAGTAGTTCTCCTATGATGGATGCAGAAATTATTAGTATTCCTGTAAACTTCTTTAAATTACTTGGATTAAAAGGAATCAAAGTTCATGTTAATACATTAGGAGATCAAGAATCTAGAATTGCTTATCGTGAATCTTTATTAAATTATTTTAAACCTCATTTAAATGAGTTATGCGAAGACTGTAAAGCTAGATATGAAAAAAATCCCCTTCGTATTTTAGATTGTAAGGTAGATGCTCATTTAGATATTATAAAAAATGCTCCTAAAATAGTGGATTACTTAAATGAAGAAAGTAAAAAACATTTTGAAGATGTAAAAGCATATCTAAAAGCATTACAGATTGAATATGAAGAAGATCCTAATTTAGTAAGAGGATTAGATTACTATACACATACAGTATTTGAAGTAGAAGCAAATGTAGAAGGTTTTGGTTCACAAAATGTATTATGTGGTGGAGGAAGATATAATGGCCTTGTAGAAGCTGTTGGCGGTCCTTCTACACCAGGTGTTGGGTTTGCTATTGGAATAGAACGTTTATTAACTGCTTTAGATTATGAAAACATTAATTTAGTAGAAAAAGAGACAATTGATGCTTATATTATTCCAATGGAAAAAGGATATGAATATGGACTCGCTTTAGCAAATGATTTAAGATTAAATGGATTTGTTGTTGATATGGATTATCAAAATCGTAAAATTCAAAATAATTTTAAACAAGCAGATAGGATGAATGCTAGTATGGTAATTATTATAGGAGAAGAAGAAGTAAATACCAACATTTTAACAATTAAAAATAATCATACTAAAGAAGAATATAAAGTAAAATTAGAAGATATTGTTGATTTTTTAGATGAAAAACTAAGTGAAGAATGTGAATGTGAGGAGTGTCATCATGAAAATTAAAGAATTGAATAAACATTTTAATGAAGAAATTGAAGTAGAAGGATTTATTGACAACATTCGTAATTTACAATGGGTTCAATTTGTTATTCTACGTGATAAAACAGGAAAAGTTCAAATCACAATTGAAAAAGAACCTTCAGAAAATCAAGAACTAGTAGAAACGATTAATCATTTAACTTTAGAAAGTACTGTAAAAATTAAAGGAAAATTATTAGAAAGCCCTAAAGTAAAATTAAATGGAATGGAAATTATTCCATCTCATATTGAAGTGACTTCTATATCTAGTCCAGAACTACCTGTTAATATTAAAGAAAAAGATGCTCAAGAAATTGATACAAGACTAGACTATCGTTTCTTAGATTTAAGAAATGAATATAATGCTAAAATATTCGCAATCCAAAGTGAAATGGTAAAATCAATGAGAGAGTATTTGTATCAGAACGACTTTATGGAAATTCATACTCCTAAATTAATTGCTGCTGCTAGTGAATCTGGAAGTGAAGTATTTGAAGTAAAATATTTTGATCGTAAAGCTTATTTAGCCCAATCTCCACAATTTTACAAACAAATGGCAATGGCTAGTGGATTTGAAAGGATTTTTGAAGTAGGACCTGTATTTCGAGCAGAAAATTCAAATACTAGTCGTCATACAACAGAATTTACAGGCTTTGATTTAGAATTTAGCTATATCAATTCTTATGAAGATGTTATGGATTTAGAAGAAGCTTTATTGACAAAAATGTTAAAAGATATCAAAGAAAAATATGGAGATTATATTTTAGAAACTTATGGAAAAGAAGTGATTGTTCCTGAAAATAAATTTCCTAGAGTAAAATTAGCTGATTTATATCAAGCATTAGAAACAAGATATGGTTATAAAGTAGAAGATGCTGCAAAAGTAGATTTAACAACGGAGGCTGAGAAATTAGCGTACCAATATGCAATGGAAGAATATCATTCAGAATTTATTTTTGTAACAGATTATCCAAGTGAAAAAAGAGCTTTCTATCATATGAGAAAAGATGGAATTCCTCAAGGATATGATTTAATCTGGCGTGGTGTTGAAATTACAACAGGAGCACAAAGAGAACATCGTTATGATATTTTAAAAGCACAAGCAGAAGAAAAAGGATTAACAAAAGATGTTGAATTCTATTTGGAATTCTTTAAATATGGATGCCCTCCACATGGAGGATTTGGATTAGGAGTAGATAGACTTACGATGTTGCTTTTAGGTCTTCCTTCTTTAAAAGAATCTATGTTTATATTTAGAGGACCAAATCGATTAAATCCTTAAGAGGTGGAGCATGGAAAAAGATTTAGAAAAGCAAAAAAAAGAATTAGAAAGATTCAAATATGAAGTAAAAAAAGAAACTATTTCATGGCCAATTACATGTCCAGTACATGAAGAACCAAAACAAGAAAAGGTGAAGAAAAAACTTTTTCACAAATAAAAGTGGAATTAAGATATTCCATTTTTTATTATAAAATAACAGTTATAGATAGTTTAATTATGTAGAAAAAAGTGTTATAATGAAGTAGGTGATACTATGAACGAAGAATTTAAAAAAATTATTATAGGAGAAAAGAAACCAAGTGATTTAAAAAATTATATAACGCAACAAAATAATAAAATATTAGATGAAAATTCATATTTAAAAAAATGGACACAAATATCAGAATTATTTTTAGAATATGCTAATAAAAAATATCGCGAAGGTTTTCTTGATAATGCATCTATTGGTGGTTTATTGCAGGCATATAATAATTTCATTTCGGATAATCAAAACGTTCGTGAATATTTAATGAAGCCAATTACTACTCCTCCAGAATTAGAAAAAATGAATCATGTTATTGTAAATATGGTGGAAACATTTATTTCTCAAGATACATTAAAAAAACAACAAAAAATAAAAAAATTAAAAAGAGAATATGGATATATTCATCCATTATTATTAGGCATTATTACAAGTGGAATTGGTGTTATTTTTTTAGCAAATATTTATTTAAGCATTTAATAAAGAACGAATCGTTCTTTTTCTTGCTAAAAAGTAGTAATTTATAGTATAATTCTTAAGAAAGAGGGATTTTATGTTAGATAGATTGCAAGCAATAGAAAATCGATATAATGAATTGACACAAGAATTAATGAATCCAGAAGTTATTTCTAATGTGAAAAAAACTTTAGAATTAACAAAAGAACAAGCTAGTTTAAGAGATGCTTATGAAGCTTTTCAAAAATATAAAGCTTACACTCAAACAATTGAAGATTCCAAAGAATTGTTAAAAGATCCAGAACTAGGTGAAATGGCTCAAGAAGATTTGAAAACAGCACAAGAACAATTAGATCAGTTAAATAAAGATTTAGAAATTATTTTACTTCCTAAAGATCCTAATGATGGTAAAAATGTTATTGTCGAAATTAGAGGAGCAGCAGGTGGAGATGAAGGAAATATCTTTGCTGGTGACTTATTTGATATGTATAAACATTATGCTGAAAAACAAGGATGGACTGTAGAAATTAATGAAGAATATCCATCAGAAGCAGGAGGATATTCTTTAATTAGTTTTACAATTAAAGGAGACAGTGTTTATTCTAAATTGAAATATGAAAGTGGAGCACACCGTGTTCAAAGAGTTCCAGCAACAGAAACACAAGGAAGAGTCCATACATCAACAGCCACTGTTCTTGTTATGCCAGAAGCAGAAGAATTTGATTATGAATTAGATATGAATGAGGTAAGAATTGATATTACTAGAGCCTCAGGTTGTGGAGGACAAGGTGTTAATACAACCGATTCAGCTGTTCGATTAACGCATATTCCAACAGGAATTGTAGTTTATTCTCAAACAGAAAGAAGTCAAATTAAAAATAAAGAAAAAGCCATTAAAATATTAAAAACACGTCTTTATGATTTAAAACTTCGTGAGAAAGAAGAAAAAGAAGGCGCTGAAAGAAGAAGTAAAATTGGTACTGGAGACCGAAGTGAAAAGATAAGAACTTATAATTATCCTCAAAATAGGGTAACGGATCATCGAATTGGATTTACTATCAATACTTTGGATAGAGTTATGCAAGGAGATTTAGAAAAAGTAATCGAAGCTTTGATTACAGAAGATCAAGCTAGAAAACTTCGTGGGGAATAAGCTGTTTTGAAAGAAGAATATTTACACCAATTAGAACAAATGATAAAAACAAAAGAAAATAAAGTATCAAGAACTAGTCAAAGCATATTTTTATTAAAAATAATTGCTAGTTTAATTCTTATTGATCAAATTCCAAATACATCTTTAAAAGATGTTAGTTTAGCTTGTGTACTTAGTATTATGATCACAAAATTATCTTTCATTATTCAGGATAAGAAACTATTGCAAGAGTTAAAAGAATTACAAAATCATATACAAAATGATATTTATGAAGAAAAACCAGAACATCATGTAAAGGAAAAAATATGGAACCATTAGATTATTTAAAAAAATATTATTCGGGTGATATCAAAGAAGCTTTATTACGACTTGAAAATGGAGAACCTGTTCAATATATTGTTGGAAATGTTGATTTTTATGGCTTTCCATTTGTTGTTAATAAAAATGTTTTAATTCCTAGATTTGAAACAGAAGAATTAGTAGAAAGAGTAATTGCTATCATTCAAAAAAAGTTTTCTAAAAAAATAGACGTTGTTGATCTAGGAACAGGTAGTGGTTGTATTGCGATTACTTTAAAAAAAATGATTGATGCAAATGTTGATGCAGTTGATATATCAGAAAGAGCTTTAGATGTTGCTAAAAAAAATGCCTCTAAAAATCAAGTAGATATTCAATTTTATTTAGGAGATATGTTAGAACCACTTCATAAAAAATATGATGTTATTATATCCAATCCTCCTTATATTGCAGAATCAGAAGAAATTATGGAAATTGTAAAAAACAATGAGCCTCATCAAGCTTTGTACGCTAAAAATAATGGTTTATACTTTTATGAAGAAATTTTAAAGAATGTAAAGAATTATTTAAAAAATCAATATTTAATTGCTTTTGAAATGGGAGAAACACAAGGAGAAGCAATCAAAGAAATGGCTTATCAATATTTGGGACATTGTGAAGTGACAATTGAAAAAGACTTAACTGGTAGTGATCGATTTGTTTTTATTATAGGTGAACAAAATGGAAGAATATAATGAGTTAGTAGAACAATATGAATTATTAACAGAAGAAGAAAAACGAGCTTGTTTAATTTATAAATCAAGGTTATCTTTTTTGATTAATGAGATAACAGCAGTTCCTAATTTTTTAGATTTAGATGCGGATGCCATTTATCATAATCTTAACAATCCACAGCAGTTTCTTGAAATATATTTAAAGTACAAAAAAATATTAGAAAAACCGAATAACTTTTTTATGAAATTAAGTATTATGAATTCTTTAAAATTTGATACTATTCAATCTATTATTGATAGTTTGAAACAAGTATATGTAACCATTTTAAATATTAACATGGCAACAAATCAAGATATTAAGTTATATCGAATGGTTAGTACAAAAGAGCCCAATCATTCTATTTCTAAAAGTAACTTAGTTTCTACTAGTATTGATGTTGATTGTGTTGAAAAATTTATGATTTATCCTTATAATCAATTGTATCAAATTGATTTAGAAGCTGGCTCAAAAGTGCTAGTGATTCCTTATCGTATTTTATTAGATTCAAAAGATAATTCATTAAAAATTACAAAAGATGATTTCAGTCAAAAAGAAGTTGTTATTTTTAAAGATGAATTAATATTAGAAGAAAAAAGTACAAAAGAATATGAAGATAACTTAACAGTTTATAAAGTAGTTGCTAAAAACAAGAAAATAAAACATTTATAATATCGTCAAATTACGACAATAAGGTTTGAAAAAGCCTTTTTTTTTGATACAATGAAGTAGGTGGTATTATGCAAGATAAATTAAGAATATTATTAGAAAAATCTAAATTTGATCAAAAAGAATATTTAAAAAATGGTACATTAAGTGGCCTAATCTTGAATAATACAAAAGATACTTGTAATGTTGTAATTGACCTTGAAAATAACTTACCATTAAGTATTTATCAAGATTTAAAAAATTGTTTAAAAAATTACTTTCATACAGTTCCTCATGTGAATCTTTGTATTACTTGTAAACAAACGAGTCATAAAGAATTTTATCGTTATTTTGATTACTTTGTAGAACATATTCCTATTGATTCTTTAAAAGATAATGATGATATTTTATATAAAGGTTCAGAAGTCATAATTGAGTATGAAACATTGAAACCAACCGAAGAAGAAATTAAAACACTTGAAACAGAATTTCGTAAAGTAGGGTATATTGTAGAGATAAAACTAACTTTAAAACATGAAATTGTAAAGCCAGAAATCAAAGAAGTAAAAGAAGAACCAAAACAAGAAGTGATTAAACCAAAATTTAAAAATTATGAGAGAAAACCAAAAATAAAAGAAGATCACCCTGATGTTTTATACGGTAGACTAATTACAGATTCTATTATTAGAATGGATACTATTGTAGAAGTAAATAAAACTGTTACTGTAGAAGCTTATGTATTTGGAGCGGAACTTAGAGAAATTAAAACCAAGGATGGTAGACAGTTTAAAATATTAAATTTAAAATTAACTGATTTTACGGATAGTATCTATGCTACTTTATTTATGGGTGGTGAAGAAGAAGTTCCTAAAATAGATGAAAAAAAATGGTATAAAATAAGAGCCAAAGTAAAAGATGTAGACCAATATAATCCTGATATTTCCTTAAGTGTATTAGACATTAATATTTTAAAAAAAGAAGTAGAAGAAATTATTGATGATGCTCCTATTAAAAGAGTTGAATTACATGCTCATACAATGATGAGTCAAATGGATGGAGTTGTAAACGAAGAGACCCTTGTAAAACAAGCTATGAAATGGGGACATAAAGCAATTGCAATTACCGATCATAATGGTTGTCAGGCTTATCCTCATGTATTTAACTTAGTCAGAAATACAAATAAAGGAAAAGAAGAAAAAGATCATTTTAAAGCAATCTATGGAACAGAATTAACATTAATTGATGATACTGTTAAAATCGTATTGAGACCAACAGATGCTGATCTATTAAAAAGTACTTATGTTGTATTTGATTTAGAAACAACAGGATTTAATGCCGGTGGAGAAGACTCTATTATTGAAATTGGTGCAGTTAAAATCCAAGAAGGCATGATAATTGATCGATATGATCAATTAGTTGATCCTGGAAAAGAAATTAGTGAACGTATTACAAATGTCACAAATATTACCAATGAAATGTTAGTAGGAAAACCAAATGAAGAAACAGCCGTTAAGGACTTCAAAAATTGGATTGGTGATCTTCCAATGGTTGCTCATAATGCTAAATTCGATACCTCATTTATCGAAATGGCTTATAAAAAATATAACTTAGGAGAATTTCTAAATCCAGTTATTGATACTTTAGAATTATCTCGTACAATGGATAATACTTATGCCCGCCATAGTTTATCGGCATTAGTAAAACGATATAATGTTCCATTTGATGAAGAGGCTCACCATAGAGCTGACTATGATGCTGAAGGAACAGCCTTAGTATTTGCGAAAATGTTAAATAAACTATCTGGTATGAATTTTGAAATTATGACAGATTTAGATAAATTAGTTTCAAAAGATGAAATTCATAAATATGGTCGTGCCTTTCATGTTAACTTACTTTGTATCAATAAAAAAGGTTTAAAAAATCTATTTAAAATAGTATCTTTAGCCAATACAACTTATTTATATAAAACACCTAGAATTTTGCGTAGTGAAATAGAAAAACATCGCGAGGGGTTATTAATTGGTAGTGGCTGTTATGAATCAGAAGTATTTATTGAAGCAAGAAGTAAAAGTGAAGAAGAGTTAGCGAATATTATTAACTTCTACGATTATGTAGAAATTCAACCTCTTGATTTATATAGTCATTTATTAGAATCTGGAGATTTTGGATCTTATGAAGAATTAGTAGAAGTAGTGAAAAAAATCATTAAAACAACAGAAGAAAGTGGTAAGATTGTTGTTGCTACAGGAGATGTTCACCATTTAACAAAAGAAGATAAAATATATAGAGAAATCATTGTTAATCAAAAAGTACCAGGTGGAGGAAGACATCCACTAGCTCGTTATAAAACAATTCCTAGCTATCATTTTAGAACAACAAGAGAGATGTTAAATGATTTTGAGTTTTTAGGAACAGAAAAAGCCTATGAAATTGTTGTTACAAATACCAATAAGATAGCCGATATGATTGAAGAAATTGAAGTTATTATTCAAACTGGTGGGGTACCTTTTTCTCCTAGAGTTAAAAATGATGATGGAACTTATTTAGATTGTCCTAGAGTGGTAACAGATTTAGTTTATGAAAAGGCAGCTTCTTGGTATGGAGATCCACTTCCTTTGAACATTGAAGAGAGAATCGCCAAAGAATTATATGGAGATGCTGTTTTAAATAGTATTATTTATAATTTAAAAAAAGAATCTCTTAGTGAAGAAGAAATCAAAGAAAAATCATTTATAGAACTTCATAATGTAATTTTAAAAGGGGCAGATGCAGTTAAAGATTTAGTAAGACAAAATATCATAGAAACAACAGAAGAGACATTAGAAGAAAAGGAATTAGAAAAAAAATTAAAGAAAACTCTAGGTGGTATTATTGGTGGAGGATTTGATCCTATTTACTTAATTGCCCAAAGACTTGTCCGAAAATCAAATAATGATGGTTTTCTAGTTGGATCCCGTGGATCTGTTGGATCTTCTTTCGTTGCTACGATGATGGGAATTACAGAAGTAAATCCACTTCCTGCTCATTATCGTTGTCCAAATTGTAAGCATAGTATTTTTGAAGATGAGAACGGAGAACAATTAGGTGCTACTTATTCAAGTGGATTTGATTTACCTAATAAAGTGTGTCCAAATTGTGGCAGTGATTTGATTAAAGATGGACAAGACATGCCATTTGCCACATTCTTAGGATTTAATGCTGACAAGGTACCCGATATTGATCTTAACTTTTCTGATTTAAATCAAGCGGCAACTCATGAATATACTAAGGTATTATTTGGTGTAGATAATGTTTATCGTGCTGGTACCATTGGTACAGTTGCTGAAAAAACGGCATTTGGTTATGTAAAAGGATATTGTGAAGAACATAATATTGTGATGCGTACTGCAGAAGTAGAACGTTTAGCAATGGGTTGTACAGGGGTAAAAAGAACAACAGGACAACATCCAGGAGGAATCGTTGTTATTCCTGACTATATGGATGTATTTGATTTTACACCTTTCCAATTTCCAGCGGATGATCCAAATTCAGCTTGGCGTACGACTCACTTTGATTATCACTCAATTGAAGATGATGTTTTAAAATTAGATATTTTAGGTCACTCTGATCCAACTCAACTTCGTATGATTCAAGATTTAACAAAGACAGATGTTACGAAGGTTCCTTTGGATGATAAAGAAACGATGGGGATTTTCTTATCCCCAGAACCATTAGGGGTAACGAAAGAACAGATTATGTGTGAAACAGGGACTCTTGGAATTCCAGAATTTGGTACAAAATTTACTTTACAAATGTTAGCCGATACAAAACCAACGACATTTGCTGAATTGATCAAAATATCTGGTCTTTCTCATGGGACAGATGTTTGGGTAGGAAATGCTCAAGATTTAATTCGTAATAAGGTAGTTCCTTTTAGTGAGGTTATTGGATGTCGTGACGATATCATGGTATATTTGATGTATAATGGCTTAGAACCTATTAAGGCCTTTAAAATTATGGAATTTGTTCGTAAAGGAAAAGCAAGTAAACCAAAAGAACATGATCAATGGGTAGAGTATGAACAAATCATGAGAGATGCTGGAATTGCCGATTGGTTTATTGATAGTTGTGCGAAAATTAAGTACATGTTTCCAAAAGCCCATGCGGCTGCCTATGTTATTAGTGCTTTTCGTATTGCTTGGTATAAAGTTCACATGCCAGTATACTTTTATGCATCATGGCTTTCTTCTAAAGCAACTGATTTTAATGTTGATGCAATGATAGCAGGATATAGTGCGATTAAAAATACTTTAATTGAAATTTCTAATAAAGGAAAAGAAGCAACAAATAAAGATGCTGGAGTGTTTGAATGTCTGCATGTTGCATTAGAAGCAAGTGCGAGAGGAATCAAGTTTTTAAATGTTGATTTATATCATAGTGGAGCAACTGTCTTTTTACCAAGAGATGATACTAGTATTTATCCACCATTTAATGCAATTGATGGACTAGGAGATACGGTTGCAAATAACATTGTCGAAGAGAGAAAGAAAAGAGAATTCTTAAGTATTGAAGATTTTCAGGTTCGTTGCAAAGTGTCTGGAACTTTAATTGATAAAATGCGTTCTATGGGAATTTTTGAAGGAATGGATGAAACAAATCAATTAAGTTTATTTTAAAATTTAATTATAATAAATGATATAAATTTCAAAAATTAGATAGTAATATAAAAAATTGACAAGAATAAACTTGCCAATTTTTTAGAATAGTTATTTGTTTTTATAAGTGATATTTGTTAAATTAAAGACCAGAAACGGAGAATAAATATGATAGAAACAAAACCATTTTATACCTGTAAGTATGATAAAGCATTTAAAGAGATTATGATGAAAGAAGAAAACTATAATATTTTAAAAAAAGTATTAGAAACGATATTAAAAGTAAGGATTCAAGAAATCAAATTACAACCCCTTAATTTAAATACAGGAAATATTCATATTAAGGGAAAAGAAGTAGATTTATTAGTCATAACAGAACAAGGAAAAATAGAAGTAGAAGTGAATACTTATTATAATGATTATGTAAGAGTAAGGAATTTTAGTTATATTACGAGTATTTATAATAATCAAGTAACAGTAGCATATAATTCAACGGGAACTAACACTGAAATGAAAGAAGTAACAACAGCTCTTACAGCAGATACATCTACTTGGAATAGTAGTTTAAAGGCTAAATTAATAACAGCAGATGAAGTAGCTAAAATAACAGGAAATACAAGTTTTAATGGAGCAACTTCGACAAGTGATAGTTGGTTTTATTTAGATAGTAGTAATCAAACACAAACAGCAAAAACACAAGGAACAAGTAAATATGCCTGGCTGTTTGATTATACAAATGAATGTACAAATGGTGGATGTAATATAGAAGACTCAAGTACTTTGGACTATTGGACAAGTACTCCTGTTCTTGGAAATAATAACTATGTTTGGTTGATTGATAGATTTGGTACTTTGCATGGTACAAATGTTTCTTACTCTGATCGTCTTGGTGTGCGTCCAGTTATAACAATTTCAAAAGATATCATTTCATAATTAACGTATTTTAAAAAAGTTACACATTTATATTTTGTGTAGATTTTTTAATAAGTTTATGAATTGATTTCTATACTTTTTGATATCTTTGTGTTATATTATTAAGAAATGAGGTGAGGTTATGTCAAAGGTTATACTTGTTACAGGATCTGCGAAGGGAATTGGGGCATCTTGTATCAAAAAATTTGCTTTGGAAGGTTATAATGTTATTATTCACTATTTAAAAAGTGAAAAACGGGCTAATGAATTAGAAAATTGGGTAAAAGAAAACACTTCTTCAAAAGTTCTTACCGTCCAATGTGATATAACAAAAGAAGAAGAAATTCAAAATATGATACAAAAGATAGTTGAAAAATTTGATCATATTGATGTATTGGTAAACAATGCTGCTTTAGAAATTACAACAGAATTTCAAAATAAAATTAAGCAAGATTTCTTAAGTACTTTAGATACCAACTTAGTAGGAACATTTTTAGTTTCTAAATATGTATCAAAATTTATGTTAGAAAATAAAAAAGGAAATATTGTCAATATTACAAGTAATAATGCTATCAATCAATACGATCCTAGTACTTTAGAGTATGATGCATCAAAAGCAGGAATTATTTCTCTTACACATAACTTAGCTGTTGAATTCGCACCTTATATTAATGTAAATGCTGTTGCTCCAGGATGGGTAATGACAGAAAAAGTAAAAGAATTAAATGATTCTTTAGACGGAATGTTAGAACAAGAAGAAAGTAAAAAAATATTAATTCATCGTTTTACTTATCCAGAAGAGGTTGCTAATTTAGTTTATTTTTTAACGACAGATGAAGCAAGAAGTATTAATAATCAAGTGATTACAATTGATGGAGGAACAAGATGAAACAAATCATTATTATTCCAAAAGAAGGAGACTTATATTCTTGTACTTTTGAAGAGAATATTAGTCATGCTTTTTACTATCAAAAATATGCTATTCAAAATGGTTTGTCTTTTTTAGATGAATTAACTGATGTATGTTCTTGCGGGAAAACATTTAGTTTAAATGATTATCTAAGTATCATATTAGATGACTATAGTATTAATTGTTTTTGCCCCAATTGTTTAAGTAAACAACAATATGATTGGTTAAAAGGAAAATATTCTACATTTTCTAAACTTCAAAGTATGAATATTCCTTTTCATGCCATGATTTGTTCTGATTTGAAAGATGAAATTTTAGATCAAGAGGATATAAATCCATTGAAACAATTTTATAAAGAAATAAAAAAACATAAGGAGGATACAAATGAAAGAACTTATCGAAAATAGTGAAGAACAACTAAAAGATATTTATTACCAAATAGAAAAAGTAGAAGAATATAATAGTTTTAAGGTATTAGAGTCTTTTAAAAAAAATAATTTATCCGAAATTCATTTTAATATGACAACAGGATATGGCTATGATGATATCGGAAGAGATACTATTGAAAAAATCTATGCAGATATTTTTCAAGCAGAGGACGCTTTAGTAAGAAGCCAATTTATTTCAGGCTCTCATGCTCTTACAGTAGCTTTGTTTGGACTACTTAGACCTGGGGATATCATGCTTTCTATTACAGGGACACCTTATGATACATTACATGAGGTAATTGGAATAAAAGAAAATTCTAGTTCTTTAAAATCTTTTGGAATTTCTTATGAACAAATCGATTTAGAAAATGATGAATTTAATTACTCAAAAATAGAAGAAGCTCTAACAGCGAAAAAAATTAAACTAATCGAAATACAACGTTCAAAAGGATATTCTACTAGAAAAAGCATCACTTTAGAAAAATTAGAAAAAGTAATTCAACTTATTAAAAAAGTAAGCCCAGATACTATTATTATGATTGATAATTGTTATTGTGAATTTGTAGGAAAAAAAGAACCTATTGAATTAGGAGCAGATATTGTAGTGGGTTCTTTAATTAAGAATTTAGGGGCAGGTATTGCTCCAAATGGTGCATATATTGTAGGAAAAAAAGATCTTGTTCATTTATGTAGTGAACGTTTAAATTTACCAGGAGAGGCAAAAGAAGTAGGACCTTCTTTGGGAATGAATAAATCTATTTTACAAGGTTTATTTATGGCTCCTAGTGTTGTAGCAAGTTCTTTAAAAACTGCTGTTTTAACTAGTAAAGTATTAGAAGAATTAGGATATCAAGTAGATCCAACTTATCAAGAAGAAAGAGCAGATATCGTTCAAAGCATTATTTTTAATAATAAAGAAGATTTGATACATTATGTTCAAGGAATTCAAGATGGATCACCAATTGATTCCAATGCAATTCCAGAACCATGGGATATGCCAGGATATGATGATCAAGTCATTATGGCATCTGGATCCTTCACACAGGGGTCTTCTATTGAACTTTCTTGTGATGGACCAATTAGACCTCCTTATATTGCTTATCAACAAGGTGGACTTACTTATACTTATGGTAAATTAGGTCTATTAAAAGCAGTAGAAAGGTTAAATCATGAATAATCAAGGATTTCTAAAAGATGTTGGGCATGGTATTTTACTCAATCAAGAAGAAGAAACTATTTTAAAAAAATATGAGATACCATATTTAAACTGTCAAAATACAAAAGAGCTAATATTTAAAATTGAGGACTTTTTAAATGATTCTTATGAAGAATTAGATGATTTAGAAAAATTATCTCTTCGCTTATCAGAATATTCTTATTATCAGGAAACGAGAAAATAATGAAACAATATATTGATTATTTTACTTATCAAAAAAAATTAGATAATATTTTGACATTTCATTTATTTGAAAAGGAAAGGTATGAGGAATATCTTTTTGACACTAATATATATCAAAAATATTTATATACTTATCAACAGATTTTAAGAGATTTCAAAGAGTTTATTCGAAAATATCCTATTCATGATAGCTTAGAATTAGGAATTCTATATACATACTTTTTGTTACCAAATGGTATTTTTAGTTTAAATAATCATTTTTTTTATCTTCGTGAGAATAGTATATTTGAATCAAAAGAATTGCTTGGATCAAAAGTTATTTCTGGAAATGGTTGCTGTAGACACATTGCTAAAAACTTGATTGATATTTTAAATGTTTGTGGTTTTGAGGCTTATTATTTGTCAACACAATTATTAGATGAATCAGATTTTCACGCTCTTGTTGGATTATGCTTTCAAAATAAAAAGTATGTATTAGACCCAACCAATAGAAAGATAGGATATTTTATTGACGAAGGTTATATTATGACAGAAAATCCAATCACACAATCTAAAAAGAAAATATTTAGATGTTGCTCTTATGATTCTAAAAAAAAGCAATTTTTAGAACAAATGTTAAATATAAATGATATTCAAGGTTATTATCAAAAGGAATCATTTGATAAAGTAGAGTCATTTTTTGATATTTATGCTGATATAGCTGTTTTATATTATAAAAACCAACAAGATTTTCAAAATTTTAAAAAGGAAGAAATAGAAAATTACCAAAAAGTATATAAAAACATGAAAAAGCTTTTTTACTACAGAAAGGAAGAGCAATTATGAAAAAAATTTTATTAGGAATTAAAAAATTTGTTGAAGAAATCGCAAATGAATCAGAAGAATATAATGATCTTATTATTGAACAAGAAAACAAAAAATATGATGATTTTAAAACAATTGATCAACAATTAGAAGATTATTTTAAATGGTATCAAGATAATATTTTAAATTATCAATGTGAAGAAAAAAGCGAAGAAATGAAAAAATTAAAAAAATTAATTTCCAAATTTGTTTCTTGGTATGAAATAAGGTATCCAGATTATGAATTAAGTTGTATGATCCCTTTTCCTTATAGTGATGATTCTTTTCCAATGAATGAAATTTTAAAGGAAGAAAAACAAGTATCAGATGAATTTGATTGGACAACATTTTATGATAAAAAAGTATTTTTAAAATCATTATCTATAAAAGAAAAAATGTTAATATCAAATAAGTATATTTTCAATGGAACTAGATGGTTACGTTTTAAAAGTCAAAATGATTTATCGTATGGTATTCAAGTTAAATTAAGCAAAAAAATGAATGTAAGTTACCTTTTTAATATAACATTGAATTATAGTGATGAAGATTTATCAAATATCAAAGGAAAAAATATTGATGAGGCAATTCAGATTTTAAAAGAACATGGGTACGAATTAGAAAAAAACGATCGTATATTTTTGGACTATTATAATAGTAAAAAAGAAAATTCTTGTAAAATTTTAGAAGCCGTTATGTACTCTCTAATGAAAAGTGGTGGAAGATACGCTGGGCCTAGAAGAGCGCTATTATTCGCAAAAGAATTTAAGTTAAATTTAGATATTCCAATGTCTTATGGAATTATAATGGATGACGAAGATACTTTGTATTTAATTGATGAATATTTAAAAAATGGTGGTCATGAAGATCTTACATGTTATGTTGACTCTTTTATAAAAGATAAAAAAGTTATGTCTTTAAGTGACATTATAGAAAAATTTTTAAATGATGAACCTTCTTACGAAGTTCAAAGAGAAATATCTAGTAGAAAGTATGATTTAGAGGAACAATTGGTAACTATTTTAAATAGTCAAATAAATTCCGAAGAATTAGAAAATGAAAGAATAAGAAAATATAGAATTGAAAGAAAATTAAAAGGTAATTCATTTGTTGATTAAAAATATTAAATAAATATTGACTATAAGTAATTTTATGAATATAATAGAGTCAAAGCAAAGAACAAGAGGAGTATAATGATTTTATTTGAAAGAGAGTTAGTGGTTGGTGAAAACTAATAAATAAATCATTAGAAGGTAGCTTGGGAGCCATATATCAGAAATAGTAGTAAGATATATTGTTAGTCGCATTAAGACTTCAAGATAGAGTAATCTATGAATTAAGGTGGTACCACGTAATCACGTCCTTATAGGGGCGTGTTTTTTTTGGAGGAAAATATGAAAGAGTATTTAAAGTTATTTAATGATTATGTTAAAACATTTGATTATCAAGATAAAATGGTTTTACATAAATTTCATCATACATATCGAGTGATGGATTTTTGCAAACAGATTGCTCTTAGTATTCATGCAGATACTAAAATCTCACAATTATGTGGTTTATTTCATGACATCGGAAGGTTTGAACAATACAGAAAGTATCAAACTTATTCTGATATTCATTCAACTGATCATGGTGATTTAGGTGTTTCTATCTTAAAAGAACATTTTAATTCAATAGAAAATTATGATTTAATCTTATTTACTACTAAAAATCATAATAAATTAATAATAGAAGAAACAGAGGACTCTAAAAAACTTTTATTTACTAAAATTGTAAGAGATGCTGATAAGTTGGATGTTATGAAAGAACAGGGCCTTATTATCAAAGACTGGAAACCAATGATTAACGAAGAAATTTTAAATCAGTTATTTTCTAATCAACTTGTTCATGATCAAACTCTCAAAACAGATGTAGATTATGTTTTTAGACTATTAGGATTTATTTATGATATTAATTTTAAATATACATATCAATATATTTTAAATAACCATATCATTGAAAACAAAATTAATTTATTAGAGTGTTATATAGATGATGAACGTTTAGAAGTATTAAAAAAACATTTGATAGAATATTGTAAGAAGAAGGTGAATGAATGAAAAGAGGTAACTTAATTATTATTCCTGATGAAAATCAAATATTAAGTCCTATTTTTAGTGAAGATATTATAGGAAAAGACGCTCATAATAATGGAATTGAAAAGTTTATAAAAAAGTATTATCCAAATACTCCAATTCAAATTGATTTGAACGACTATAATGGTGCACCTTGTGAAATAGCGAAAATGAACCATTTAGTAGTCAAAACGGAGGATACAGTTTCTTTGGTAATCATTTATTTGCCTGAGATTATTACAGATCGCCAAATTACTTGGCTAATGGAACAAAGATTGATTTTTGAACAATATCAGACTTGTGTTGGTTTATCTGAAACAAAAGAAGAAGATAAAATTGTTTTCAAAGAAATAAATGGGTTATCTGAAATATTGAAAGAAGCAAAAAGAAAAAATAACAGAAAGGATGAAATTCATGTTAGATAAAAAATATAATCATTTAGAAGTAGAAAAAGATAAATATGAAAATTGGAAACAGAAAGGATATTTTACAAGTGGTGATTTATCTAAAAAGCCATATAGTATTGTAATACCACCTCCTAACGTAACAGGAAAATTACATTTAGGTCATGCTTGGGATACGACTTTACAAGATATCATGATTCGTTATAAAAGAATGGATGGCTATGATGCATTATGGTTACCAGGAATGGATCATGCTGGAATTGCAACTCAAGCGAAAGTAGATAAAAAATTACGTGATATGGGAATTGATCCAAGAAGTATGACAAGAGATGAATGGCTAAAACATGCTTGGTCATGGAAAGAAGAATATGCTGAAAATATTCATAGACAATGGGCTAAAATGGGATTAAGTCTAGATTATACAAAAGAAAGATTTACCCTAGACGAAGGTTTATCAAAAGCTGTCCGTCATGTTTTTGTAACACTTTATAATAAGGGTTTAATTTATAGAGGAGAAAGAATTATTAACTGGGATCCTGTTGCTATGACAGCACTTTCTAATGAAGAAGTTATTTATCAAGAAGATGAAGGCGCCTTTTATCACTTAAAGTATTTTATTGAAGGAACTAGTGATTACTTAGATGTTGCAACAACTCGTCCAGAAACATTATTTGGAGATACGGCAGTCGCTGTAAATCCAAGTGATGAAAGATATCAAAATCTAATTGGAAAAAATGTCATTTTACCAATTGTTGGTAAATTAATTCCAATTGTAGGGGACGAACATGCTGATCCAACATTTGGAACAGGTGTAGTTAAAATTACTCCAGCTCATGATCCAAATGACTTTGAAGTAGGAAATAGACATCACTTAGAACGCGTTGTTGTAATGAATAAAGATGCTACAATGAATAAAAATGCACTTCATTATGAAGGACTTACTAGAGAAGAATGTAGAAAAAAATTACTAGAAGAATTAAAAGAAAAAGATCTATTAATTCGTATTGAACCAATGATACATAGTGTTGGACATAGTGAAAGAACCAATGCTGTCGTAGAACCATATTTATCAAAACAATGGTTTGTAAAAATGAGACCTCTAGCTGATGCAGTATTAAAAAATCAAGAAAACCCAGAAACAAAAGTAAATTTTGTTCCAGAACGATATGAAAAAACAATGAATCACTGGATGGAAATTACTTATGATTGGTGTATCTCTAGACAATTATGGTGGGGACATCAAATACCAGCTTGGTATAAAGGTGATGAAGTTTATGTAGGAGAAGAAGCTCCTAAAGAAGAAGGATGGACACAAGACCCAGATGTCTTAGATACTTGGTTTTCTAGTGCATTATGGCCTTTTTCAACAATGGGGTGGCCAGAGGATACAGAGGCTTTAAAAAGATATTATCCAAATAATGTTTTAGTAACAGGATATGATATTATTCCATTCTGGGTAAATAGAATGACTTTCCAAGGATTAGAATTTACGAAAACAAGACCATTTAAAGATTGTTTAATTCATGGTTTAATTCGTGATAAAGAAGGAAGAAAAATGTCAAAATCTTTAGGAAATGGTGTAGATCCTATGGATGTAATAGAAAAGTATGGTTGCGATTCTTTAAGATTTTTCTTGGCTACTTCAACAGCACCAGGAATGGATCTTCGTTATGATGAAGAAAAAGTAAAATCAACTTGGAATTTTATTAATAAATTATGGAATGCCTCTCGTTTCGTTTTAATGAATCTAGAAGATTTTGATATGCAGGATTATTCTTTAGAAAACTTAAAAGAAAGTGATAAATGGATTGTTACAAAATTAAATTTATTAATTCAAAATGTAAGAGAACATATGGATAAATATGAATTTAATGTAGTAGGCAGTGAAATTTATAGCTTTATTTGGGATGATTTTTGTGATTGGTATATTGAACTTGCTAAAATCAATATGGATAATACAACTAAATCCGTATTAATTTATACTCTAGAAAATATATTAAAATTACTTCATCCATTTATGCCTTATGTAACAGAAGAAATTTATCAGATGCTTCCTAATGCATTAGAATCTATTATGATTAGTTCTTATCCAGTTTATGATGAAACTAAAGTATTTAACTCTAGATTAGATGATATTATTGCTCTTATTAGTAGAATTAGAAAAATAAAATTAGAAAATAATATTGGAAAAGAATTCTTTATTGAATATGATAATACATATTTGAGTGATCATATTGATTTAGTAAATCGTTTAACAAAGATTAATCAAGGTTCTTTAAAGAAAGAAAATTGCTCTAAAATTGAAATTGCTTTTCAAGATGGTGTTGTTACACTTTACTATGATGGAAGTGAAAATTTAAGTAAATTAAAAGAATCTTTAGAAAAAGAAAAAGAACGATTAGAAAATAGTATTCAAAGAAGACAAAAATTATTAAGTAACGAAAATTATGTAAATAAGGCTCCTGTAGATTTGGTTTCTAAAGAAAAAGAGACTTTGGAACATGAATTACAAGAATTGGAATTAATTAAAAATAAACTAAGTTAATTATCTAATTGAAAAAAGTTTAAGAAAAAATCTTAGACTTTTTTTATTATATTTTTAGATTTAGAGTAGCATTTTTGAGTGTAGAATCTTACATTTTATATTTAAAAAGTTTAAATTAATAACGTGTAATTAAGCATATTGTTTTGATTGATTATTTAATAAACATCAAAAAGGTTAATTAAATAATTTATAGTTTGATATATATTCTTTTCTTGACAGAAAAGCTCGGGGGGGAGGTATACTATCTTCATAAAATAGAGTAGGAGATTTGTATGGAATTAAAATTTAAAATAGCAACAGAAGAAGATTTAGAAGGAATCATTCAATTATGTAATGAATGTTTCAATGAAACAACTAGTATGGAATATGCTACAAAAATGTTTGAAGCAACAAAAAATGATCCTAATCAAATTTATTTGGTAGGTTGTGATGGAGATAAGATTATCGCACATGTAAAAATTACGATTATCCCAACAATATATGAAAAAATGAATACTTATGCAATAATCAATCATGTCTGTGTAAAACCAGAATATAGACGTCATGATATCGCTACACATATGCTTGATGAAGTAACAAGAATTTGTAAAGAAAAAAATTGTGTATGCATGGAATTATGGTCTATGAACTTTAGAGAAGCAGCTCATGCTTGTTACAAACACTATGGATTTGGTGTTGATGATGCAAAATTCTTTTCAAAAAAAATATAGGGAGATGTTATTATGAAGATTAGCAATGTTTATATCGGTGGCTGGTTTCAAAGAACAATGCTACAATTAACAGAAATATATGATTTTTTAAGAGATTGTAAATCTCAATTGGATTTAGATCCAGAAAAACTTCAAGAATTTCGCAAAAGTTTAGAAATTGGAAAAATTGATTATGGTGTAGCTGGGGAAGAATACATTGAATTTACGACAGCTCTAAATATGAAAGTAAAAGTATTTGAAGATGGTTTGATTACGGTCAATAATACAAATGTTAGTGATGATACTTTATTTGCTGATTTAGATAAAATTACAGATTACTATGAAAATAAGTTATCACCAGCCTTTAATTATTTATTTAGTTTGGGAGCACCTGTCCCAAAAGAACTTGCTCATATAGAAACCATATATCCTTATTTTATTATTTGCGATAATGTTACCAAAGAAGATATTTCAGATTTGTTATCTAGAACTGAAAAACAAAAATATTTTGAATTTTCTAGTGAAAAATATGATGTTGTTAGAGGGGATAAATATTATTTTATTAATAATAAAAAACAATCTCTTGAAAATATTGAACGTTATATTGAATCACAAGTTTTTATTCGTGAATTTAAAGGACAATTGCATCGTTATTTAAATATTCATAGAATTATTTGGGAAAAAATTGATAATATTAAAGATAAAGTTAATGTAAAAGGATCTGAAATTGTTAAATTTACAACAAAACTAGAAGGTTATTCAAAAACAGTAAACTTAATTGATGGAAGAATTAACCAAATGAGTACTTATATTTCAACTAGAGAAAAAATTGTTAAAGCAGATCCTGAATTAACAGAATTTTTAGCAATCTCTGGATATCGTTATGAAACATTAAGAGATACTTTAAATTATATTCAATATTTATGGGATATGACTCAAACACATTTGAATCAAGCAAAAAGTTTATTTTCTGAAATTAAATCAGATGTTACAAATAGTTCAGTATCGAATTTAACAGTAGTCACTTCTATGAGTGCTGGAGCATCTCTTTTAGGACTTTTAAATGAATCACTTCCAACTGTTAATCTAATAGGATTTGTTTACTTTTTAATTTTGGCTTTAATTGGTTGGATTTCAACAAAAATTTTATCATTTATAGGAAAACAAAGAAAATATGAAGTAACAGATGTTGAATATGATAAGGATATTAAATGAAACGATACGTTCAAATATTTAAAAATTTATTAAAAATTGATAATAATAAATTATTTGTAATTATTCAAATGTTTATTAGTTCAGGAATTAATAACATTACTAGTTTGTTACCGCCAATTGCGACTTCTGGAATTATTGCAATGATCACGAATAATAATTTTGATGGTATTTGGTATTTTGTAGTCTTATATATTATTTTTTATTTAATGTATTTTGGCTCTTTATATTGGAATTATCATACTTATACTGTTTTAGCAGATTATTATCATTTAAATGTTCAAAAAATGTTATTTGAAAAAGTAGCCAATAATGAAGCTATTTTTGAAAAGTTTTCAAAAGGTAAAATTATAGAAACGTGTAGTGATGACATCCGTTATCTAGTAGATGTTATTGATTGTATTGTAAAAGCAACTATGAGTATTGTAAAACTTGTTATTATATTTATCATATTTATGTATTACAATATTATTGTGGCAACTATTGTTTTAGTTTTAGATTTGTTATATTTAAAATTAATGAATGATAATTCTAAAAAAGTTTCTAAATATTATGAGGGAACTAGAAAGTATGAAGATAAGATTATTGATATTTTAAATCAAATGCTTTCTAATTTAAAACAAGTAAAAACCTTAAATATGATGCCTAAATTAAATGTTAATTTAGATAAAACAAGAAAAAAATGGAAAGAACAATATAAAGGAAAAAGAAAATTTATGACATCTAGATATTCTATTATTCCTTTTATTGTTTATTTTGGAAAAATTGTTTTATATATTTTCTTAGCTTCTTTAGTAATTGGCAAGAAAATGACCTTAGACAAATTAGTGCTATTGATTAGTTATTTTGAAATGACTGTTACTTGTACAGATTCTATGTTAGATAATTTACTAAATTTAAGTAATTATGGAGTACGTGTGAAACGTGTAAAGACAATTTTGGATTATACTCCACAAAAAGGAATTGATTTCGGAGATATAGATAATGATTATATCAATGGTGTGGTTGAATTTAAAAATGTATGTTTTGAAATTAAAAATAAAAAAATATTAGATAAGGTATCTTTTAAAGTATATCCCAATGAAATTAATGCAATTGTAGGACATAGTGGTAGTGGAAAATCAACGATTGTAAATCTTTTATATCGCTTAAGAAGGATTAAATCTGGAGAGATTTTAATTGATGATGAAAGTATTTATAATTATACAAAAGATGTTTATGCTTCTAATGTATCAGGTGTTTATCAAAAGCCATTTGTATTTGACATGAGTATTAAGGAAAATTTATCATTAATTGATTCTAATTTTCAAAATCAAATTGATGCTTGTAAAAGAGTAGGAATTCACGATAAAATTTTAAGTTTACCAAAAGGATATAATACTGTAATTGGAGAAGAACAGCATCTTTTATCAGATGGTGAAAAACAATTACTTGCTTTAGCAAGAGCGTTGCTTTCAAAATCAGAAATATTATTATTTGATGAGATTACTAGTAATATTGATCCAACAACAACTACATTGATAGCAAATTTATTAATGGATTTAAAAACAGACCATACTATTATTATGATTACTCATAAACCAGAAATGATGTCTATTGCAGATAGAATCATTGTTATGGAAAATGGAAAAGTAGAATGTAAGGGAACGAATAAAGAAGTTTATAAAAAATCACTACTTTATCGTGAACTTATGAGTAGAACATTTGCAAGTATTAGTAATCCAGAAATGTAATGTATAAAACTATAAATGTTTGTAAATAATAAAAATAGTCAAAATATGTGTAAAGTATATAGAAAGAAATTGACTAAGATTTCATAAAATGATATATTTAAATTGTAGAAAAATAGAGGAGGAAATAAAAATGAAATCAAACAAAGGTTTTACGCTAATTGAATTATTAGCAGTTATCGTTATTTTAGCAATTATCGCATTAATTGCAACACCAACAATTTTAGGTGTTATTGAAACAGCAAGAAAAGGATCAGCAGAATCATCAGCATTAGGATATATTGATGCTGTAGAAAAACAAATAGCTATTGATATGTTAGAACAAGAAGCTGCTGGTAAAGTACTTGCTAAAACAAGTGGAAGTTTAACAGTTGGTACTGATGATAAAAAATTAACTGTTAAAGGAACAAAACCAACTTCAGGAACAGTTACAGTTGACGAAAATAAAGGAACTATTACTGGTGCTAATTTAGTAATTAATTTAAGTGGTAAAAATTATTGTGTAACATATAATGGAACAAAAGCAACTGCTGTAGTTATGTCTGGCGACGATACTTGTCCAAAAGCTTAATTAAAACGATAACAAAAACAATTTGAATTAAAAAACTGACTATTGTCAGTTTTTTAATTGGTTGATTGCCAAATAGTGTGTGTAGACACAAGTAAGTGATAATTAATCTTATGAAGCTAACGCGAAAGCGTTGACTTTTTTCTTATTTATTTTTATTAGTCCTTTGAATATCATAATTCTAGCTTTGAATTTTCTAAATGATCTAAAACCAAAAGCTATTCTTTTTAATAATTTTATAAAATTATTATTTCCTTCAATAAAACCATTGTGATAGTTATTATTAAATGTGTTATATATTTTATTTTTAAATTCAGCTAAAGTTTTAATAGATGTTTTCATATAATCAGATATTGAATTATTAATATTATCTATTACATATATAAAATTATCATAATTCTTTTCTCTAATTGATAGAAGCAATTCTTGATATTTGTAATAAGTTGTTTTTAGTTCAACACTTTGATCTAAAATATAATTAACTACATCAATTTCAGTCATTAAATTTGGAAAACATGTATATCTTTTTTTCATTTAGTGTTTTTTGATATGAAACAACCATATTCTGTAACATTATCTTTTAATGTAAAAGCTTTACCACAATGTTTACAAAGATATCTTTGCTTCTTTAATCTCAGAATAGTTTTAAAGCCAACAACATTAGGTATTTTAATATTAGAAGTAATGAATCCATGCTTCTCAAAATTATCATCAAAAAGTGCACCACATTTTTTACAACAAATAGGTTGATAGTACCTTCAAATACTTTATGAAATATTCTTTTAATTTTTTCTTTATGATAACAAATTTCATAAAATTTAATATTATTATGTTTCAATTCTAACATTTCTATCATATAATTTAATTCAGATATATAAGTATCTTCTTTCATATTTGTTTGGTCACTTACATTGTATCAAGGTTAAACTTATATGTCTTTTATTATGAAAAAAAGTGCATATAATGTTTTATACATTACAAACACTAAAAATTATATTTAATTAGTGAAAGTTATAAAAAATTACAAGAAACTTAAATAAATATTTATAAATCAATATTTTTTAAAAATTCTATTTAATTTTTTAGCATAGAATTTTATTAAGTTATAGAAAATATTATATATAAATAATTATAAAAATCCAATTAGAATATAGAAAACAGTAAAAGAAAATAGTATAATTAAAATGATATTTTCAACGGATTAAGTCTATTAAATAATAATTTGTAATATAATTGGTGGTGATATCTTGAATCCTGAAAAAGTTGGTAAATTTATTAAAAAATTAAGAAAAGATAATCATTTAACACAGAAAAAGCTTGCTGATAAATATGGTGTAACATATCAAGCTGTTAGTAAATGGGAGAATGGTATCAATCTTCCTGAAGTAACTTTAATCAGACAAATGAGTAAAGATTTTAACATTAATATAGAAGATATATTAGATGGTGAATTTTTAACTAAAAAGAAAAATAGAAATAAAATTATATTGATTGTGTCTATTATATCAATCGCTGCTATTACTTTAATAATGGGATTAATAATAGTTGTCAAAAAAGTCAATGATAATAAGTCATTTAGTTTTAAAACTTTATCAACAACTTGTAATGAATTTAATGTATCAGGAAGTATTGCTTATGACAATAAAAGATCTTCTATTTATATTTCACATATAACTTATTGTGGTGGTAATGATACTACTATTTATAAAAAAATAGAGTGTAGTCTTTATGAAAAAAATAACAATACTAATACAATATTAAGTAGTTGCAAGTCAAAAGGTAATGAAGTTACTTTAGAAGAATATTTAAAGAATGTGGAATTAAATATAGATAATTACACAAAAACTTGCAAGTATTATAACAATGATAGTTTTTATTTAGAAATAAATGCAACTGACCAAAATAATAAAGTTATAACATATAGAATACCATTGGAACTTAAAAATAATTGTCCTAAGTAAACTCAACTTTATGTTGAGTTTTTTCAACCATAACGTTATAGGAATTTAAATTTAGTGATGATACGATGATATTGTGAAAGGAGAAATATTATGAGAGACAGATTTTTAATAATCATCGTATCAATTGTAAGTTTATTAATAGGTATATTGATAAGTTTTTTAGTACTTAATGATAGGAACCTTGTATCACTTCCTAAGCCAGAAGTAACAGGTGGTGAAAGAGGACAATTAGGTATTGATAAAAATATTAATGAAGAAACAATAGATAATTATTTGAATCGTAGTGATTCTGTATATCGTGATATGAGAATGTTAGTCGATCCTGGTAATTATGCTGCTATTGGAGGGGACTCTTATTTATCAGGAATAGTTCAAGGATTTGAAGTAGTGCCTTATCCATTATTAACTAAGGTAAAAGGATTACCAAAAGAAGTTGGCGATAGTTATACAGGAAAGACCTTATTTACTCAAAATGAAGATGGGACATATAAGGCAAATTATAAAGAATCATTAGAATATTTAGAGTATTATTTTCCTAAAGATAAATATATCTTCTTAATGTGTGGTGGTGGAGGATATGCCGGAATGACTAAAAATCTTCTAGTATCACTTGGTTGGGATGAAAATAAAATTTATAATGTTGGTGGTTATTGGTATTATAATGGGAAAAATAATGTAAAAATAAAGAAAACAATTAATGGTAAAATATCTTATGATTTTTGGAAAGTAAATTATCACAATATTGATTTTGAAAATTTAACAGAGGTTGCTAATAATGATTAAAAAAATATCTGTTATAATTTGTATTCTATCAATATTAATAACAGGTTGTTCTAGTAAGATAAATCAAAACAATAAATTTTATTTAAGTGATAAATTTTATGACAAAGGGAAATTTATAAAAATTAAAAATGAGGATTTATCTAATTTAGATAATGAAAATTATTTGCTGTTTACTTATAATAATTATTGTAATATGGCTATTCCTTGTGAAAATATATTTCAGGAGTTTATGACAAAATATAAGATAGATTTTTTATCTATTCCGTTTGATGAATTTAAAAAAACTGAATTTTATAAGATTGTTAAATATGCTCCATCAGTACTTATAGTTGAAAAGGGGAGTATTGTTGCTTATTTAGATGCTAATTCTAATGATGATTTAGAAAAATATCAAGATGCGAGTAAATTTGAGGAATGGTTAAATAAATATGTTTATTTTTCAAAATAATATTATACTAAAATAATTTAAAAGGCAATTTATAGTATTATAATAACTTAGAATTGTCTTTTTTATTTCTAAGGATTTTTTATTTATAATAACAAAAAATAACTATTAACTAATAGTTGTTTTAATCTTTAATTGATTTCAATATTTACTTTACTATGACAAATCTTTTTATTATTTTTAATACTATAAAAAATTAGTTATATTTCAGATTAATTTATATACATTCAAATAACTCAAACTTATTTGTAAATGGTCATTATAAAAATTTTAGTAAATCATAAATACTTTTAGTTAAATGATATTATGTAAATGTAAATTCTGTTGAAATCATTTCTAATAAAACAAATAAAGCGAAAGCTATATACTGGCTAACTAAATTTTGTAATAATGTTAATAAAGGAAATATATATACTATTGGTGATAGTTATAGTGATATAGAAATGGTAAAAGAATTTAAAGATTACTGTATGGAAGATTCAGTAGCTAAATTAAAATCAATAGCTAATAAAAAATATGATAGTGTATCAAGTTTAATAAGGGATATTTTAAATGATCAAAAATAAATAAAATTGTTTAGTTTTAATTTTGATTATGATTATTTATGTAATTTATTTGATGCCAAGTTACAAAAATTATCTTTTTGTATAAATTAAGTGATGTCTAGACACAGATTTTATTCTTATATTAAAAATTAAAAAAGAGGATTAAATTATTTTGATAATTTTTCCTCTTTTTATTGTTATTTCTATAAATAAAAAACTCGCAATCACTATATAAGTGTGCGAGTATTATTCTCAATGGAGCGGATGAGGAGAATCGAACTCCCGTCAGGAGCTTGGAAGGCTCTTATTCTACCATTAAACTACATCCGCATCAAGTAGGCAATATTAATTATACTAGATTTTACATAATTGTCAATACCTATTAAAAATAAAATTAAAAAAATTTCAAATTATGATGAAAAGACTAGAAAATGTAAACTCATGATTCTTCATTGAAAAAAATAGAATATTATAGTATAATCAAAATATATGAGAATGGAGTGAGTATATGGACTTTGTTAAAAAAAATAAAAAAGCAGTTATTATTGGAACGATTGTTGTAGTATTTGTAATTGCTTTATTTTTATTTCTAAGATTATTCTTAGTAGATGTTAATAAAGATGAATATGGAAATCGACTTGATGGAATTGATAAAGTAGAAATATCAAAAACCACTGTTTCAAAATTAAAAGAAGAAATGGCAGCTTTATCTGAAGTAGATAACATTGATTATCGTTTACAAGGAAGATTAATTTATATTTCTTTAAAAATGGCATCTGGTGTTTCTAAAGATACAGCAAAAGAGATTGCTACAAAAACTTTAGATTATTTTACAGAAGATGAAAAGAAATACTATGATATTCAAATTATTATAACAACATCTGATGAAAATGCTGAATATCCAATTATAGGATATAAACATAAAACATCAACAGAATTTGTATGGTAGGTGAAACATGAAACGAAAAATATTAATTATTCTTATTTCATTACTTGTTATAACTGGAATTGGTGGAGGAACATACTATTATTTTAATAAACAAGATAAGAATTCCCTTACTATTTTAGAAAAACAATGGATAGAAGATAATAAAAATAGTATGATTGATTTATCAATCCCAAATAACATTCCTTTATTTAGCTATGAAGGAACTGGAATTATTTATGATTTCTTAACTCAAATTGAAAAAGATATTGAATTAGATTTTAATAAAATTCCATATTTAGATTCTGAACCAAATTCAGAGTATGCCATTAAATTGGTAGATGAACCATCAAAAAATTCAATTGTTCTTTACCAAGATACCTATGCCTTAGTGACTAGAAATGGAATTAAATACGCTGATGTTTCAGAAATGAAAGATATGAAAATCGGAGTTTTAAAAGATCAAATGGATACAGTTTCCTATTATTTAAATTCAGATGAATTATCCTTTACATCTTATGATAGCTTTAGTGATTTAACAACTGACTTTTTAGGAGAAAATAGTAAATTAGATGGAATTGTGATTCCTAAAACTATTTGTATGGATACAATCTTAGAAAATGATTTGACGATTTCTTATAATATTTCAGAAATGACTAAAAGTTTAGTAATTGAATTAGGTAATGTCAAAAGATTGAACTCAATTTTGAAAAAATATTATAAAAAATGGGAGACAGAGTATTATCAAGAAAGTTATAATAAATATTTCTCAGATAGTTTTTATAACTTTAAAAACATTGATGATGATACAAAAGTTAACTTTAAAAGTAAACGTTATAAATATGGATTTGTCGCAAATGCTCCATATGATCAATTAATCGATCATCGATTAGTAGGAGTAAATAGTTTGATTATTCAACAATTTGTAAAACTAACAGGAATCGAAGTCTCTTATGATGAATATAAAAGTAACGCTGATTTAATGAAGAGCTTTAATGAAAATAAATTAGATTTCTTCTTTAATACTAGTTCAACATCAAAATTTGATATGGATACTTCAAAAACAGTATCTATTACAAATGAACAAGTCGTAATTCTAGAACCTGTTACTTCTGATTTCATTGTCAATAACCTTTCATCATTAAAAAATGAAACAGTATTAACAATTCATAATACCCAAATAAACGATTATTTGGAAAAAAGAGAAATCACTACAAAAAAATATAACAATATAAAATTATTATTAAATGATCTAAAGGAAAATAGTATTATTGCAATGGATTTAGATAGTTATAATATTTATAAAAATGATTACTTAAAAGATTATAAAATTGTAAATATCTTCCAATTAAATAGTGATTATACTTATGTTTCTCGGGATATTAAAGACAATAAATTATTCAATTCTTATTTTAATTTTTACTTACAATTTGTAAATGAAAAAGATTTCTTTAATCAAGTAAATTATAAAACTTTTGAAGAAGCAGAAAAATTAGCTTTCTTAAAACCTCTTGTTTATTCTATATTCGCAATTGTTGGTTTAGTTATTATTACTTTAGTAATTCATAAAATAAAATCTAAAAACAAAGATAATACAGGAATTAGTAAAGAAAGTAAAATGAAATATATTGATATGTTGACATCTTTAAAGAATAGAAACTATTTAAATGATAATATTGAAAAATGGGATGATGCTGAAATCTATCCTCAAACAATTATTATTGTTGATTTAAATAATATCGCTTACATTAATGATAATTATGGTCATAATGAAGGAGACAATATCATTAAAGATGCTGCTAATATTTTAATAAAAACACAACTTGCTAATACAGAAATTATTCGTACAAATGGAAATGAGTTCTTGATTTATTTAGTAGAATATGATGAAAAACAAATTGTATCTTATATTAGAAAATTAAATAAAGAATTTAAAGAATTAGAACATGGTTTTGGAGCTGCAATTGGTTATAGTATGATTAATGATGGCTTAAAAACTGTAGATGACGCAATTAATGAAGCAACTCTTGATATGAGAGCAAATAAAGAAGAAGCACACGAATAGTGCTTCTTTTTAAATATTTATGATATAATAAAAATAGGTGAAAATATGAAAGATATAAAAGAACGACTTTTTAAAAATAAAACAATTAAAAATTTCTATGATTTGATTTTTATCCCTGAGATTCGTGTTTTACCAGGATCTCTGGCTTTTTCATTAGTAATGTCTATTATTCCTATTGTGACTTTAGTTGCAGCAATATGTTCTAAAATATCCCTTTCTACAACTGATTTGACTAATTTTTTTGGTCCAATATTGCCATCTGGAGTAGAGGAAATACTACTTTCTGTATTTTCAGGCGTGGATGCTAGTAAAGTAAGTCTTTGGTTTATTATCTTAGGATTTGTTCTTGCTTCTAATGGAGCTCATGCTATTATATTATCTTCTAATACACTTTATAAAGTTCCTAATAAAAGTTATTTAACAAGGAGAGTAAAAGCTTTATTTTTGACTATTATATTAATGAGCTTGTTTCTATTTATTTTAGTTGTTTTAGCTTTCGGTAATATTATTTTGGAGTTTATCTTAGAATTAAAAGTATTCTCTAGTATTTCTAAAATGGTATATAATTTCTTTATTATTTTAAAATGGCCAATTGCTATTGTTATTATCTTTTATTTAATAAAAGTATTATATACAATGTCTCCTGATAGAAGAATTCCTAGCAAATATGTGAATAAAGGAGCTTTATTTTCTACAGTAGGTTTAATATTATCTACCGCTATTTATTCTTATTATGCTAATAATATAGCAAATTATAGCTATATGTATGGTAATTTAGCAAATGTAATTGTATTAATGATACTAGTTTATGTAATTTCTTATATTTTAGTTTTAGGAATTGCGATTAATGCTAATATTTACCACTTAGATATAGAGAATAATGGATTAAAATAAGGATATAATATGAAAGAATATATATAGTCAAGTATATATTCCATACAGACTACAGAAGTAACTCAATCTAGTTTTATAGAAACTAACGAGTATTTTATTGACAATTCTATGACAAAAAGGCTTTTTAAGCCTTTTTTTGAATAAAAAAAGTAAGAAATAATTCTTACTAAGCAGCAATATTTTCTTTTGCTGAAGTTGTTTTTCTAAATGTTCTTAATTCTCTCGCACTCATTATTACCTTTGATCCATCTTCTAAAGTAACTGATTGTAAATTAGGCTTTTGAGCATGTCTAGTAGCTCTTAAAGAGTGTGATCTTCTATTTCCGAATAAAGGTTTTTTTGTTGATATTTTTTTAGCCATTTTCGTTTCCTCCTTTATAACATTTGTTCTTGCCTTTACATTCTACTACAAATTAATAAATAAGTCAAATAATATTAACAAAATATTTTTTTTATAGTAAAATTGATTTAAGGAGATGAGCAAATGATCTACGCACCACTAAATATAAAAACAGATTATTCTTTACTAAATAGTATGATAAAGATTCCGGATTTAATTCTATTTGCCAAAGAAAATAAAATTCCTGCCCTTACTATTACAGATGATAATATGTGTGGTGTTATAGAATTTTATGAAGCTTGTACGCAAAACCATATTAAACCTATTATAGGATTAGATAATAAAATAGATAATTATCATATTTTATTATATGCTAAAAATTTTGAGGGATATCAAAATCTTTTAAAATTATCGGCTAAATCTAGTGAAAATCAAATAACTTTATTAGATTTAAAACAGTACTCTAAAAATCTTATTTGTATATTGCCATATGCTTCTCTTTCTTTAGAGTCTCATTTGAATTTTTATGATTTATATTATATTGGATATCAAACTCAAGAAGAATATGTGAAAATAGATCCTTCAAAAAGAATTTATTGCAATTCTATTCATTATTTAAAGAAACAAGATGAATCTTATTTTAAATATTTAAAAGCGATTTCTAATAATTATAAAATAGAAAATGAAAGTTACTCTGAAAAATTTTTGAAATTAGAGAACCAACTTCCTTTTGATTTAACCAATAACTATGAGTTTACAAAGTTATGTAATTTTGAATTTGATTATCAAACAAGAAGGATTCCAAAATTTCCTTGTCCTAACCATTTAGATAGTTTTAGTTATTTAAAACAACTTTGTAAAGAGGGAATGAAAAGAATTTTTGGAGATAAAGTTCCTATTCAGTATTTAGAACGTTTAAAATATGAATTATCAGTAATTCATGAGATGAATTTTTGTGATTACTTTTTAATTGTTCATGATTATGTAGAATTCGCTAAAAAGAATCATATTTTAGTAGGACCTGGTAGAGGAAGTTCAGCAGGATCATTAGTTTCCTATTGCTTAGATATTATTGAAGTAGATCCTTTAAAATATCAGCTATTATTTGAGAGATTTTTAAATAAAGATAGAATTACATTACCAGATATTGATATTGACTTTGAAGGAACAAGAAGAGAAGAAGTTATTGACTATTGTAAACAAAAGTATGGAATGAAACATGTTGCTAGTATTATTACTTTTAGTTCCCTTACCTCAAAACAAGTATTAAAAGATGTAGGAAGAGTCTTAAATATATCCAATGAAATGGTGGATTATTTTGCTCGTATGTTTAAAGCAAAAGTAAGTTTAATGGATAACTATCGTGAATCTGATCGTATTCAAAATCATTTAAATAGAAATCCAGAATTAAAGAAATTGTTTGATATTTCTTTAAAGTTAGAAAATTTAAAGAAACATATATCACAACATGCTTCTGGTGTTGTGATATCAGATTGTGAACTAGATGAAGTTGTTCCATTAGTATATTATAATAATGAATATCTAATTGGATATACGATGGGATTTTTAGAGCAATTAGGTCTTATAAAAATGGATTTCTTATCTTTAAAAACTTTAACAACTATTGATCATATGTTAAAAGAAATTCCTGAATTTAACGCTTCATCAATTCCACTAAATGATATGGAAACGTTGGAAATTTTTAAAAAAGGTCAGACTATGGGAATCTTTCAGTTTGAGTCAGCAGGAATGATTCAATTTCTAAAGAAAATACAACCTCAAAATTTTGAAGAATTGTATAATATTATAGCGCTTTATAGACCAGGACCAATGGGTAATATTAATTCTTATATTAGAAGAAGAAATCGTTTAGAACCAGTGGATTATTTTCATCCAGATTTAATTCCAATTCTAAAGTCTACTTATGGAATTATTATTTATCAGGAACAAATTATGCAAATAGCTGTTACTTTAGCTGGATATTCATTGGGTGAAGCAGATTTACTAAGAAGAGCAATGTCCAAAAAGAAAGAGAGAATTTTAATTCAAGAAAAAGATAAATTTATTGAAAGAGCAGTTTTGAAAGGATACGATTTATCGCTTGTTCAAAAAATATATGAATTAATTTTAAAATTTGCTGAATATGGTTTTCCAAAAGCACATGCCGTTGCTTATTCTTTAATTTCTTATAGAATGGCTTATATCAAAGCCTATTATCCTAATATCTTTATGAAAAATATGTTAAATTCGGTAATAGGATCTGATATTGATACAAGAGATTATATTGTAGAATGTCACGATTTAGATATTCCGATTTTAAATCCTAATATTCAATTTAGTGGTTCCAGTTATGAAATCACTAATCAAGGAATACTATTTCCTTTATTAGCTATCAAAAATGTTGGAATAGTTGTGGTAAATCATATTATAGATGAACGAAAAAAGGGACCATTTTTAGATTTTTATGATTTTTTAAAGAGAACAAACCATCAAATTTTAAGTCGTAGTGTTCTTCAAAACTTAATTTATTCTGGTGCTTTTGATTGCTTTTCTTTAACGAGAAGAACGATGATAGAAAATTTAGATGTTGCTTTAAATTATATTGAATTACTAGGTGATTTATCTGAAGAATATGTGATGAAACCTGAAATAGAAGAATATGAAGAATATTCTAAAAATGAAAAATTATATTTAGAAAAACAAGCATTAGGTTTTTATTTAAATAATCACCCTGTTAATGAATATCGCAAAAAATATCATAAATTAATTTCTATCAGTAGTATCAGTAATTATCTAAATAAAACTATTGATTTAATTGTTTCTATAGATTCTATTCATGAATCTCGATCGAAAAAGGGGGAACCGATTTGTTTTATGAGAGTCAGCGATGAATTGTTACAATTAGAAACCCCTATATTCGCAGAAGCTTATAAAAATACACCTCCACTTGCTTTAAATGATATTGTTCAGTTGACGGGTAGAGTCAGTAGACGTAATGGCAAGGATCAATTGATTGTGAATAAAGTTATTGTTTTAGAGCATGTTGACCAATCAAATTTACTTGATTAAATAGATTAAATACTATATACTATAGGTATACTACAGGAGTGGTACTATGAAGAATAAAAAAGGGTTTACATTATTGGAATTTTTATTAGTAATGGTGGTTATGTTAATTGTAATTGTTGTTTCATTACCATTAATTTTATATGCAATTAAGCAGGCTAGATTAAGTGCTTTTAAGACGAGTGCTCAAAATGTGTTAGATTCTGTTCAATTTCATTTTGCCAATACACCTTATATGTCAATTCCAGAAGGAGGAATTGATATTAACGAATTAGATGTTGATTTAAAAAATAATAATTTTGATCAAGGTGTTATTCAAAAAGTAGGGGATGATTTACAACTAGTTTATCTAATTAAGAATAATTATTGTGCGATGGGAACAGCTAAAAATTTAAGAGTGACAGATTCTGGTTGTGGTGCTTTAGATACGACGGCTCCAGAACAAGTATATATTTATTGGAAAGAGACTACTAAAGATTCTTTGACTGTAATTGCTTCGGCAAAAGAAAACGAAAGTGAAATTATTTCTTATGAGTATAGTATTGATGGACAAAAGTATGAGCCTAAAACGGAAGAGAATGTTCACACTTTTTCCAATTTAAAAAGTGGTAGTCATAAGGTGAAAGTGCGTGTTACAAACGAAGCAAAATTGACAAAAGAATCGGAAGAGTATGTTTTTGATAACAAAGAAAAGTCAACAATTCAATGTTATTCTAAAGGTGAAAAAACAGGCTTTAAATCGAAAGAAACCATGATTTGTGAATATCCTAATTCTAGTGAATTTGAGTATCAATATAGTGAGGATGCTACTACATGGAATAATATTCAATTGGTAGATGGAAAATATGAATTTCAATTTGATCAAAATAAAAGAATTTATACACGAGTACTTGAAAATGGTCAATTAAAGACAATTACAACAATTCAAATAAATAATATTGATACAACTTTAAATGGCGCTTATCCTGAATTACTTTCTAATATGATTCCTATTATTTATAGTGAAGAAAAGAAATCTTGGGTCAAGGCAGACAGTAGAATTATTTATTTTAATTATCAAAATAAACAATGGGCCAATGCTGTCATGGTTCGTAAACGAGCTGATTCTGATGATCCAAATAGTCATGATAGAGATTATTATTTAAGTGATGATGCAATTGGTAATCCTATTTATGAAGGAGATATTTTAGGTTATTACGTTTGGATTCCTCGATATCGATACCAATTATTTAATGTTTCTAATAAGAAAATAGATCCATTGGAAGTTTCTATTCAATTTGAAGGAAAAGATATTAAAAAATCAAATGGAAAGAAAAATGATACTGATACTAATGGTGAATATTTAACACATCCAGCATTTACAGTAAATGGTAAAGAATATAATGGATTTTGGGTTAGTAAATTTCAAAATAGTGTTGGAAAAACTTCTAATTGTTACCTTAGTAAAGATGTTACAAATTGTAATGTAGGTAGTAATTATTTGTATTCTCTTCCTAATTCTGATAGTGTTACTAATGTTTCTTATTCGAATGCTTATTTAATGAGTAATGATATGATTAAATCAGGAAATATATATGGGTTAATGAAGGCAAGTACACATGTTATTACCAATTTAGAATGGGGCGCTATAGCTTATTTAACAAATAGTAGTTATGGTGATTCCAATATCAATTCAACGACAGGAAATGTTACAGGAGTATATCAAATGGCTAGTTCCTTAAAAGAAATGGTAATGGCTAATTATAATCAGGATGCTGGAAAAAATAAAGAGGATAACTCTGGATTTCAGAATTATGGAACCGTTTCTTGGCCTAATGTAATTGATTACTATAATGGAATTACTTCTAAAAATCGTATTTTGGGAGATGCTACGGGAGAAACAGAAGGCTGGTATCAATCAGAACATAACTTTGTAAATGGTGAAGAACCTTTTATGGTAAGAGGTGGTACGATGAATCAAATTACTTCCATTTATAATTTTGATCATAATACGGGCAATTATCATGAAGATGTTACTTTTAGAACTTGTATTTTATCAGAAAATTAAAAAGTTTAGAAAAAGTCTACAAATATAGACTTTTTTTGTGTTTTTGTGTTAAAATAAAGGTAAATTTTTGGGGGTGTTATAATGACGAAAGAAAAAGTGCTACCCGCAGATACTTTTATTGTTTTTAATAAGACAATTCTTCATGATGAAGATCGAAAAATATTATTGATGTTATATCAACCAATTATTGGTTATCAGGCAATTAGCCTTTATTTTACATTATGGAATAATTTAGATCGAAGAGAGATTTTTTCAAAAGAGTGTACACACCATCTTTTAATGACAAATATGCAACTTCGACTTTCTTCTATTGTAGAAGCAAGAGAACGATTAGAAGCAGTAGGACTTTTAAAAACCTATTTAAAAAAGCAAAACATTAATAATTTTGTGTATGAATTATATTCCCCAATTAGTCCTTATGATTTTTTAAATAATCCTGTATTAGCTACTACTTTATTTAATAATGTTGGTAAATACGAGTATGAGAAGATATTAGAATATTATCAAGTCCCTAAAATTAATCTAAAAGAATATGAAGAAATTACATGTTCTTTTACCGATATATTTGAATCATCAAATGTGACAGAATTTGAAATAGTAACTTCTAATCTTCAAAAATACTCTTCTAATAAATTAAATATTACTCCTAAAATAGATTTAGATAATATTGTTTCTTTAATTCCTGATGATATGTTGAATGTAAGAAGTTTAACAAAAGATACAAAGGATTTAATTTATAAAATTTCATTCATTTACAATTATGATGATGCTTGTATGAGTGAATTAATTAGAAACTCCTTAAATGATAAAAAAATGATTGATAAAAAAATGCTTCGTATTCAAAGTAGAAAATTATATCAATTTGAAAATAGTGGCAAATTACCTAGTTTAATGTATCGTAATCAACCAGAATATTTAAGAAAACCTGTGGGTGATGTTAGTAAAAAAGCAAAAATTATTTATCAATTTGAAACAACTTCTCCTTATGATTTTCTAGCTAGTAAATATAATGGCTCTAAACCTTCTAAAAGTGATTTGGGAATTTTGGAATTTTTATTATTAGATATGAATCTAAATCCAGGAGTTGTCAATGTTTTAGTTGATTTTGTTTTAAAAATTGATCATAATAAACTTACGAAAAGCTATGTAGAAAAAATTGCTAGTCAATGGGCAAAGAGTAAAATTGAAACGGTAGAAGAAGCTATGACAATTGCAGAAACAGAATATAAAAATCGCAGAAAAGTAAAAAAGAATCCAAAAGTGTTAGAAGAAAAACCTTCTTGGTTTGATCAAGATATTGAAAAACAACAAGCTAATTTGGAAGAACAAAAAGAAATTGAAAAAATGTTAGAAACAATTTAGGTGATAGTATGAAAGAATTAAAAAATATGATTCCTAAAAAAAATATGGAAACTAAATTAATGATTCGTTTCCAACAAGCTTTAAAAGATAAAGATTTTGAAGAATTTGTCAATCAAACAGGTCTTTCTTATGAGGTTTTAGCACAATATACTAGTATTCTAGAGGAGTCTAAAAAAGAGTATGAACATTGTAAAAATTGTAAATCAATCTTAGATTGTAAAAATAAAATAAATGGCTATTGTTATTTGCCAGAAAGTCATAATCATAGTTTAAGTTTTTGTTATCAAAAATGTCGTTATCAAAAAGAATTAGATGACAAAAACCAATATTTGAATAATGTTTATACATTTGATATTCCAGAAGAAATTAGACATGCTTCTATTAGTGATATTTATAAAGATGATAAAAATAGATATCAGGTAATTAAATATATCACTGTTTTTATTAAAGATTATTTAGAAAAGAAAAATCCTAAAGGAATGTATTTGACAGGAAACTTTGGAGCGGGAAAAACATATTTAATTTCAGCTATGTTTAATGAACTAGCGAAAAAAAATGTGAAAAGTTCGATTGTATTTTGGCCAGAATATTTGAGACAATTAAAAAATTCCTTTAATAATCACGATGAATTCAAAGAAAAATTTGAACAAATAAAAGAGTCACCAATTTTATTAATTGATGATATTGGAGCTGAAAATATGACATCGTGGGGAAGAGATGAAGTTTTATGTCCTATTTTACAATATCGAATGGAAGAACATTTACCAACATTTTTTACTTCTAATTTAAATTTAGAACAATTAGAACAACATTTGAGTATTACGAAAGATGGTGTTTCTGAGGTAAAAGCTAGAAGAATTATCGAAAGAATTAAACAGCTTTCTAATCAAGAAATAATGATTAGTAAGAATTTAAGAAGCTAGTAGGGGGATTATTATGAAAGAAGAATTAGAACAATTTTTTGAATATGAAAAACATGATACACTAGAGGAATTTGAATTAAATTTTGAACCATTTATAGAAAAGTATGAGGATAAAAAATTTGTCTATCAATATTTGTTAAAATTATTTCAAATTCAAAAACAAGATTTAATTAATAGTAAGGCCGAAACTCCAGAATTATTTTTAGTGGGAATTAGAAAAAATATTCGTTATACTAAAAATATTATTTCTTATTTAAAGGAACAGTTACAAAACATTCCAAAACCAGAAATGGTTCATAATCAAGCAATAAGAGAAAATAAAAATGTACCAATTATTAAAAAGAAAAGATTAAAAAAAGAAAGAACTCATAAAATTGAATTATCTGAAGAAGAACAATTATTAAAAGAAGACTTAGAAAACGAAGTAACAAGAAAAGACTGTATTCAATCATTATCAGCCTCTAGTCTTACAACATTTATTCATTATTATGGTCGTCAAAAAAATAATTTGGTAGCTTTTAAAATCAGTTGTAGAAATTCTAACCAGTATGATTCTTTAGATGATATTCAGACAAATATTAATTTTACAAATGATTTGCTAGAAGCTTTGATTTCTGAAAATGTGACCAGAAAAGTTGTTACAAAAGAGAATCAAAAAAAATCAAAAAATTTTATAACTCCTATTTCTGAAATTCAACTAACAGAATTGGATACAGCTTATCATACGAATATTATTGAAGCCATTCATAAAATTAAAGAGTTGGAAGCAATAGATAATTCTGAAAGTCAAAAATTATTAGTTCAAAGTTTGGCAGATTTGATTTCAAGTTGTAGTGCTCTAATAAATGAGTTAGAGAAATTGAAAAATAAGGATAATTATCAAACAATCAATATTCATATGAATATTTTAAATAATTTTTTAAATTATTTAAAACACTATCAAAGACAAAATAATTTAACGACACAAAAAGTGGCTAATAATTCTTTTGAAGAAGAAGTAGAATTAACAGAAGATCAAATGAGTATTAAGGAAAGACTATTTGATTATGATATGAGTGGTTATTCAAAAGAAGATATATTATTTGCTTTTGGAAAATTTATTAAAAATGACGACATTCGACCAATGTCATCTGTTTTGAAATTTAGTAAAGAAATTGTTCAAGAATTGAATGAACAAGAAATTGATACAGAAGAATTAATTCAAGCTATTTATTATGTATGGGATTCTATTCGTTATCGTTTAACGATAGAGCCAAAAGAACATAAAGAAACTAGAAGAGTATTAAAAGATATTAGAATTTTGTTTGATTTTATTATTAAAAATTACAAAGAAGACAAAAAGGCTACAAAACATGATTATTTATTTGATGTAGTAGATTACTTTTTAAAATCAGAAGACGATTATATTTATTTAAAACAATTGATAAAAGAACTTCCTAAAGTTGTTAACACAAAACATAATATTCGAAAAAATGGAGAGATACAAGAAGAACATATTGTTGTTTATATTGTAAAACAATTTATTCGTAATTATAAAAAATTTCTTTGTAGTAAAAATGAACATTATGTTAATATTGATTATTTAAAAAATGTTTATTTATTATTTACAAGAAACTATCAGCTTTATTTAACAGAAGAAGAAAAAAACAAGATAGATCAAATGCTAGGAACATTCATGAATGAAGTTAATCATTCGCTTACTTCTTCTAAAAGAAAGAATAGAGTAAAAGAAGATTTAAAAGTCATGTATACTGATAAATTTTATATGCCAAGAAAACTTTATTTAGAAAAAGAAATTGATGAGTATCGTTTAGAAAATAAAATGAATTCTATTTCTTATCAAATGGGTCAAGATATAAATTATAAACGTATGGATTTAACCGAAGAAACAGCGGTCACTTTAGGAAATGGTTTTCATGCTTATTCTATTGATAAGAAAGATGATTTGACAACTTTAAAGATTCATGTCATTGATTTATATAATTTATTTCTTCCTTATTCAGAATTAGATCGTTATTTATTTAATATGACATTAAAACAAGAAAAAATGGATTCTATGTTAACAAGAATATTTATGATGAAATCTGGTGAAACTTATCCAACAATTACTTATGAAATTGCTTTCGATGAAAAAGGTAACTACAAGGATGAGCAAGGTAAAATGTTGAATTTTAATATTTATCAAAGTAAGGTGAATGTTAAGAAAAATTATAGTGATTATCATTTGGTGTATGCTAAAGGTGATATTGTTTTTAAATCATATTTAGATTTATATCGAATTTCTATGATTAAAAATCATCAAAATTATAATCAATCCTTTTGTACTATCGATGTGGATCAATATTTTGAAGGAATTTTAAATGAAGCTATGATTCAAACTTTCCAAAAAAATAAATTTCCTTTTATCTATAGTGGTATTTGTGATCAATCAGAAGAAGAATACGTTCGTATTATGAATCATATTAGCCATATTTTGACTCGTTTAGAAAAAGAGGACTTTAATAAGATTTATCAAGTGATTAGTAAAAATAACGATGAGTATCATTATTCTTTAAAACCTTTTAAAGGCTCTTATGACTTGAATATTATGAATCCTTTAAATTATGTAGGTATTTCAATTCAAAGATTTGTTCATGAATTTATTATTGATAATCGTCATACAATAGAAGAACAAAGAATTGCCTTGAAAAAAATAACAAAACAATATGATGAGATGATTGCTACATTCAACTATTACCGTGATTATGTTGATAAAGATGTACTCAAAGCAAATATGGGTAAATTAGTGAAAGTTAAGAAAATGTTATTTTAAAGAATTGACAAAGATAAAATAAGTGATACAATAAATTTAATGATTTTGATTAGGACACGGTTAATTATTTTAATTTTTTAGAGAGTGAGTGTTTGGTGAAAACTCATAAAATAAATAATTAATTACTACCTATGAATTGGACTCGAAAGAGATTCCCGGTTATTCCGTTATCTTAAATTAAGTGAAACCTAGGATGGTACCGTGTTAAGCACTCCTTATATACAAATATATAGGGAGTTTTTTTGTTAAGGGGGAAAGTAGTATGAAGAAGAAATTTTATGGAAGTGACGATGTTATATCTGTTTACAAATTTATGGAAATGTGTGGTTTACATTGTAGAACAAAAGGAAATCTTTATGTTTCTCATGAAATTATGATGCGTAAGTTGAGAGATCGAAATAAAAAATTTGAAGATCAAATTATTGTTCCTGAAGTGGTTCCATTTCATTTAATTATTAAAGATGATGTTAAATCTGGTAAGATAATATTAGTAAGAGATGATAATAAAATAATTGAGGCTTATCGTATTCCTATTTTAGATTATTCTGTTCAAATGACAGAAGAAGAAAGAAGAACAATTAGAGAAAATTTAATTCAAGAACAATTAGAAAAAATAACAAAAAATATTATAAAGCCAGGTTATCAAAAATATCTTTATAGAAAATCTAAAAAGAATACTGAAATCAATCAGGAAGATTTTACAGAAGATGAGGAATACGAAGTTACTGAAAAGAAAGTCAGAATCATGAAATTAGATAGAAAAAGACATTATTAGGAGGAAATAAAATGATTAATATAAAAGAAAATGAACATTTAAGTAAAATGAATCACAGTTGTGCCCATCTTTTAGCACAAGCAGTAAAACATTTATATCCAAATGCTAAATTTTGGGTAGGTCCTGTTATTGAAGAAGGATTTTATTATGATATTGATTTAGGAGATCAAGTAATTACAGAAGAAGATTTACCTAAGATAGAAAAAGAAATGAAAAAGATTTCTAAAGATGGAAAAAGAATTGTTAGACATGAACTTTCAAAAGAAGAAGCTTTAGAGATGTTTCAAGATGATCCTTATAAGATTGATTTAATATCTAGGATGAATGAAGATGAAACTGTTATTACTTGTTATACACAAGGTGATTTTACAGATTTATGTCGTGGCCCTCATGTTGATACAGTAAAAGAATTAAAGCATTTTAAATTGTTAAAAGTTAGTGGTGCTTACTGGAAAGGTGACGCTAAAAATAAAATGCTTCAAAGAATTTATGGAGTTTGTTTTGAAACAGAAGAGGAGTTAGAAAAACATTTAGCTGATTTAGAAGATGCTAAACAAAGAGATCATAGAAAATTAGGTCGTGATCTTGGAATATTCATGTTTGCTGATTTAGTAGGAAAAGGACTTCCTATGTGGCTTCCAAATGGATTTATTGTTAGAAGAACGTTAGTAGATTATATTACAGATAAAGAATTAAAATTAGGCTATAAGCATGTTATGACTCCATCTTTAGGAAATGTTGAATTATATAAAACATCAGGACATTGGGATCACTATAAAGAAGATATGTTTCCTGCTATGGAACTTGATGAAGAAGCTTATGTCCTTCGTCCAATGAATTGTCCTCATCATATGATGATATTTAAAAATAGTCTTCATTCTTACCGTGATCTTCCAATTAAAATAGCTGAAATTGCAAATGATTTTAGATATGAAGCTAGTGGAGCTGTATGTGGAATAGAAAGAACTAGAGCATTTACTCAAAATGATTCTCATATTTTTTGTACAAAAGATCAAATTAAACAAGAAGTAAAAGGTGTTATCGATTTAATCTTAGATGTTTATAAAGATTTCAATTTTAAAGATTATCGTTTTAGATTATCATTAAGAGATAAAGAAAATCAAGAAAAATATTTTGGTAATGATGAATTATGGGAAAAATCAGAAAGAGAGTTAAAAGAAATTTTAACAGAATTAAATGTTGATTTTTATGAAGCAGAAGGAGAAGCTGCTTTCTATGGCCCTAAAATTGATGTTCAAGTAAAATCAGCTATTGGACATGATGTTACATTATCTACTGTTCAATTAGATTATCAATTACCAGAACGCTTTGATTTAAGTTATATTAATGAATCTGGTGAAAAAGAAAGACCTGTTGTTATTCATAGAGCTATACTTGGTTCATTAGATCGTTTTATTGCTTTCTTATTAGAGGAAACAAAAGGCTTTTTACCTCTTTGGTTAGCACCAAATCAAGTAAAAATTATACCAGTTAATAATGAATATCATTTAGAGTATTCAAAAGAAATTTTAAGTCAACTAAAACAAAATAATATTCGTGTTTCTTTGGATGAAAGAGATGAAAAATTAGGTTACAAATTAAGAGAGAGTGTCTTAGAAAAAATTCCTTATATGGTAATTTTAGGACAAAAAGAGGTTGATGATCATACAGTTTCTTATAGAAAAGCTGGTAGTCAAGAAACAACAACTGTAAGTATTCAAGAATTTATAGAACTATTACGTAATGAAATTGATAATAAAATTTATGAAGCTAAATAATTAAGTTTGTATTAAACTAAATAATTTGTTATAATGAAATTGTCAAAAGTAAATCATAATATAGTTTGTAAAAGGCAAAATTTCGAGTTTGCCGAGAGCAAACGGGG
>ERZ827488.214-NODE-214-length-91773-cov-34.549118_pt1 | contig 91773 bp, 75 predicted proteins | sample MGYA00519771_ERZ827488 | MGnify/ENA primary metagenome ERZ827488 (study PRJEB31778, sample SAMEA3449323) | human gut metagenome | biome: human gut; feature: human-associated habitat; material: faeces | place: United Kingdom | collected 2010/2012 ... | reverse complement strand
TTTCATTACGACCAACACTTTAACTTTCATTACGACCAACAGTATTAAAACTATGAAATGGTTAGGATTTATAGCATTAGTTCTAATTGAATCATTAGCTATATTCGGTTTATCATTAGAAAAAATAGGATTTACTGTTCCACAAGCGATATTAATTTCGTGTTATGTTGTGTTATTAATTATCACAATTACGGGATTTATTATTACGCATTTTGTAAATCTACAAAAAGAAAGAGAAAATGAATTTCGAATTTTAGTAGAAAAATTACGAGTACAAGAAGAAGCAATTAAAACAATAAAAGAACAAGTGTTTAGAATAGGACAAAATGTATTAATTTCAGAAGAAAAACTGGAAGATATTAAGGAAGAATTTAAGAGATTAAAATGATGTGAATTAGAGGGATTAGTTGCAGAGGTATTATCTCCACTTTTATCTTTATCATTTTCATTATTAGAATCTCCAATTTTAGACAAATAGTATTCCAATCATTGTTATTATCAAAATCATTATAATAATTGTAATAGAAATTCCTTTTATTTTTGTATCTTTATTTCTATTAACAGTTTCAATTTGATTTTCAATATCTTTTATCATAATTGTAATTATTGATTTCATAATAATAATCATAATAATTTTTACATTTTCTTTTTTATTATTATAATTATTAATTTTTACATTTTCATTATCTTTTATTTTCATAATAATAACTATAACAATTTTCAGTCTTTTATCTTTATTATTTCCACTATCAGAATCTCTAATTTTAGGCAAATAATCTCTTAATAATTGTTATTAATTATTTTTCAATAGTAATTATTAATTATTTTTCAATAGTAACTATACTATCATTTTCAATAAAAACTGTAATAACATTTTCTTTATTTTTATCTTTAATATTTTCATTATCTTTTCAATTAAAAACATTTGTAATATTTGTTATTGAAATTATTATAATTATTGTAATAGAATTTGTAATAATTTTTATTCTTTTTCAATCTTTATTATTTACATCAATTACAAATTCTTATTTATATAATTAATTATAGTAATATTATCTTTATCTTTTTCATTCATTTTATCATCTTAATTTTCATTATTAATTAACATTGTAATTGTAATAGAATTTGTAATATTAATTGTAATTATTTATTCTTTACTTTTATATTATTTATTTTCATTATTAATTATAATAGTTTTAACATCATAATTATCATGACTTGTGCTATCATTGGATTTATCATTTCCTATTTATTTGTTAAATTAACAGTAGGAAATTTAGTAGACACAACTGGTGAATCAGAATTTACACTAACAGAAAAACTACAAGCATCATTTCTGATATTCTTATTCGCAGGATATTGGATTGTATTACTTGCAAAATATCTCATTTCATTAATGTAATCAACTATGAACACAACAGAATCTCCTAAACGAAAAATATCTGCATTAGAACGTACAATCGTTGCAGGTATGGGTAGTATTACAATGCCTGATATGATGGCATTACATAAGAAATTTCCTACATTAGCTATCGAAGATGTTTATGATATACTTAGTTCGATAGAAACATCTGCATTAGGTACAACATCACGAGAATTTATTCTTCAATATGCAGAAGTAAGACTTTTTAGTTTACAAGAATCTAAAACTATTGAAGAAGCAATAGTACAAGCTCGTGGAATATCAGAAAAAGTACAAGCTCTTATATCTCGTAATGAAGAATTAAATGACCGACTTGAAAGACAATCATCTTACATTAGTAAACTTCAACGAGAAATATCAACATTCAAATCAGTAAATAAAAATATTAAAATAGTATCTCTCGTACTATTGTTCTTACTGATTGGTCAAGTTATAGCACATTTTACATTATAAATTTTAATACTAACAATATTATGTCGAACAGTATGTTTTTTCTTTCTTGCATTTGTATCATCATTTGCTTTATTATTTCCGCTATTACTTATACCTATAATAAGGCTAAAGATAGAGCAGTTAATAAAACTATTAATGATGATATTCAAGATGGTTTTGTATGTTTGGGGGATGTTTATATTAATAAGTATTCTATTAAGTCTATTTATTTAGATGATAATGGACATCTTGTTGATATTAAAACAGACCATGATCAATATTCTTATCGTTTTACAAGTGAACGTTTATATAATAAATATCTTGATTATCTTAAAGATACTTGTAAAATTGATACAATGATTCATAATCAGTATTAAGCAAATATGAATAATCTTAAAGAAGCTCTCGCACAGGATTTTATCTTCTTACATGGAGATAAAAAATATAGTAAAGAACATCAGTTTATAGCTTGCGAACGTTCTCGTAACGAAACCCATGTAATTGTTGGTTACGCGTATCGCTGGTTTAGTGATGCTAAAACTACTATTTCTCAATATGCTATTCCTATTTCTGATTGGGAAGATACAGAGAAATTTATTACTTTCAATGATTATGTAAAAGAAAATCTTACAACAGGTGAGAAATATAATTTGCATAATATTAATTATTGTCTTAGTATTAATGCTTTCTTTATAGAACATTTAGAAGATAGTATGAGTACTATTAGTGAACGTAATCATCGTAAAAATCCACCGTATAAATGTTGTGATAAAGAGGTCGATTATTCAGATGATGATTTCACGGAAATACATGATTAACATAAAACAACTAATGTTATGACTGCTAAACTAATTGTATCTGTTAAAGAAGTAAACGGTATTGCACAAGTCGTTTACTATTGTAAAGAACGTCGGCGTATTTATCGTAAATCATTTGCTGATACTGTTCGAGAGTTTCGTGATGCTTATAGAAAAGCTAATAAAAAATAAGTTGCAACTGGAGAGGGCTACGCAGCTGGGCTACGCCCAGCCGCTCCGCTCCCCGGTGGGAGAGTGGGGGGTTGGACGCCCACTCGTGACGCTAATACTGTTACTAATATGAAAGTTTGGGAAGTAGAAGTTGAATTAAATATGAATGCTTCTAATACTATAAAACTTGAGATAGTTGCATCTATTTGAACAGAAAGCTTGTGTTAATGCTAAACTTACAGTTAGTAAGAAACATAAAGCTTTCTTTACAAAAATAGTATATGTTAAGTATTTAGGTATTCATAGAAAATCTTAAAATAGTGTTAAACCATGTTATGTGAAATTATATCTGAAACAAAAGGAACTATTATTAATTTACCTATACAAAGTGATATTAATGTTAGTCGTGACGATTATATCGAAATTAATAATGTTCGATATGTAGTTCGTCGAAAAGAATATATTCTTAAAACTGAAACTGAATCTACTGGAAGACAAGTTTATATTACTCGAATTGTTATTTATGTCATGTAAATTATGCCAAATTTAGAAGATTGTGTTATTCAGTTCGAAGACCCTAATCCAACAATGACTCGTGTCGAAAATGCTCCTGCGGGTGTTGGTGCTGATATAGTATTTCCAAGTGTGGAACCGGAACATTTACGAGGTAGTTCATTATCTGCTATTAGGCCTATGACAGTTACTGAATATAATAGTATTCATGCAGATAATTATAAAACTGAAAAGAATACTTGCAATATCATTCTTATTATGATTGTTGCAACAATATGTTTAATTAAAGTCATTAGAACTGCGAAAAAATCAGATTAGCTAAATATGACTGCTGAACAAGAAAAAGATTTTAAGAAAAGAGGCATATATAATGATATTATTCTGATGACAAATCTGACGATGATATATTGTTATATTATGTTCTTTGCTCTTGAAGAAGTTGTTAATGTCTTTGGTAAACTTTATCGACATTCAACCAAGTATTATTATAATATCGTTCGAAAAGTTCTCGATAGAATTAATTGTGATAATATTAATTGTTTCAAAACAAGTCAGCAAGATGCTGGTCAAATGGTTTTGGATGTTGTTAAAGAAATCGAAGATAGGCTTGCTTTTGATGATAAACAGTTGTATATCCTATTTGTTATTAATCAAAAGGCTTATGATAATATTCATAAATTTGAACCCGAAGTTACAAGTATATTTAAGAAACAAATTGAATACATTTATCGTAAACTAATTGATTATTGTCCTATAACATTGGAAAAAGACAAAATGGCTATTGCAACTATTGTCATTAATCAAGTTATTAATAAAATTAAAGCTCGTGAGGAATCTGATGGTTCACTCACTATTATATATGATGATGCAAATAAATTTTAGGATTTGTTTGGTCATACCATATATAATTATTATATTTGAATCATAAATAATAAACAAACAAACACAAGAACTATACCTTACATTATCACTCGTGCTAACGAAAATAATAAAGTTGGTAAAATGGGAAAAGGTCGCAAAATCAGTCATGTTCAAACTATCGTAGTCGGTGGTGATGAACGTAATAAATGTCGGCCGGTATATCGTGTAACGCTTATTCACAAAAATAATAAGTAACAAATTAATACAACAAGTTGTAAATACATTATCATAATAAAATATGTAATGAGTAGAAATCCTCGATAGGCAATCCAGTATTAAACTACTATTTTTACAACTTGTTTTCTTGAACTATGGTGTAATGGTAACACATGAGATTTTGGTTCTCAGATTTCAGGTTCGAATCCTGATAGTTCAACTATTATAGATAATCATGGCAGAGATATAAATGCAACCAACCGTGTGCTTGGTGATACATAAGTCGAGGCTTAACTGTATTTTAGGCTGGTGTAAGTCCAGCTGGTTATCTATAATTACGCCGTGTTAGCTTTAATGGTAGAGCAGCTGACTTGTAATCAGCAGGTTGTAGGTTCGAATCCTACACATGGCTCACATTGGGATTATTGTGTTCCTGATATTGGTGTTTTGAAATGGACATCTCGGAGTACTTCTGTTGTGATAATAGTGGTACTCTTTTTCATGTAAATTCTAATCTAATATATAATATTATGACTTTAATCACTCTACCTTCTGGAACTGTTTTAGCTAATGATTACACTCTTCCGATTATTGTTGTTAATAAAGTTCTTATGGCTAATAATACTAATCCTCACGCTAAACTGTATCCGTATTATTTTACAATTATGTATGCTAATGGAGTTTCAATTCCTATTATAGCCAAAACATTAGCAGAAGCTGAACTTGATAGACAAATAGTTGTTAAAGCTATTACTCCTATAAAAGACTCAACCGTAAATTAAATAATAGGTTTAAGGCGAAATGGTGGAAATGGTAGACACGCCGGACTTAAAATCCTGTGACCAGTAATGGTCGTGCGGGTTCAACTCCCGCTTTCGCTACAAATGTCCAAATGATGGACACGAGTGTACCAATCCGAGTACACGACCTTGCAGACAAAGCTGTCAAAAATCTGCAAATTAAAAATGTGACAGTACTTATGGATACTCATAAGGCTAATGCTGGCGCCAAGCGGAATAATATTATGTGAGTTTCAACACGTTCATTTAGTAATGCTGTTGTTAGTGCTGACGAGCAACGAACAAGAAACGAGAGTACTCCTCGTTCTTGTCTTTTTAATGATGACGAAACCCGCGCGACAAGTGGGCGTGCAACCTCCTCCCCCACCGGGGAGCGGAGCGCTGGGCGAAGCCCAGCAGCGAAGCCAACTTAAATTACTACTAAATTAACTCTTAATTAAATACAAATTAAACTATCTAACATTATGGTATGAGTAAGCAACCTATTATACAAGTTCATAGTTGTAGAGCTTGTAAGTATTGTAAAAGTAAAACTTCGTATAAGTCACGAACTGAACGAAAGACTTATTATGAATGTGATAAAACTAAAACTATGATTACAGAAAGTGTATATCAAACAAATGATTGTTTAACTTTTATTAGTCGTAAATAGTTTATGCCTAAACTCAATGCTAATCAGATAGACAAATATCTTAATCCGAAAGATAACGGAGATAAGAGAAGGTCTAAACCTAATAGAAATCTTCGAGAAGATAACAATCAAAATTATAATAAGAAGAATGATAAACGTAGGCCAACAAGTCGTAACCAGTAAAGGTAGATATGGTCGTGTTATTGATGTTGATAATTCATCCAGTGAACTTAAAGTATTAGTTAAGATTGGTACTAAGAATTATTGGATATTAGAAAGTCAATTAACTCCTGCTACACATATAGTTAGGGTTAAAGTTAAATACGAAATAAATTATTGTGGTAAATCTATTACCGATAGTCTTGAAGTAGCCCTAAAACGTGATACTGTTCTTTACAATGATAATGTTAATTATTTAGCTCAACTTTGTAAAGATAAAGTAGAAAGACAATTAGAAATGGAAGTAGAAGTTAAACAAATTAAAATTTCATAAGTGCTATGACATTTGACTTAAAAGTTATTATTATTGAAACTAAACCTCGTGCTGGATATTTTATTCTTGACGAAGGTGAATTTTCTACTGTTAAAAAGGTTGTACCTCAACGTAGCGAAGTCTATCTTGATAATGGTAAAATATTATCTATTGCTGATGCTTCTAAGAAAGTTGCAAAACTTATCGGTGAAGTTACTACTGAACAAGAAGATAAAGTTATTACAAAAACTTATTCGATTATTCATAGTGATTTCAATGGAATTATTCGCGGTTTGTATGATACAATTCCTTATGGAGATGATGTTCCCGAAGAGGATAGAAAATATAAAACGCTTCGTGATGCACTGTTCGCTGGTGTAAAAGTCAGATATGAAGGTGCATTTGAAACTATTCTTACTCGTACTGTTGTTGATGAAGTTGTTGAGATTTCAAGTCTTTCTGTTGTAGACAGGTATCAGCTTTATTCTCGTGATGATAGAGTTGGTGTTGTTACGAAGTTTGACAAAGATTCTCATTGGTTCCAAATTAAGCTTAATACCAGGGGTGCTGTTGTTAAGTGTAAACGTGAAGATTTTACAAAACTTCATAATGACAATACTATACAGATGCTTCATACTTTATGTTCTCGTTGTGGTCGGTAAATGGATTTTAGTAAACTTAAAGGACTTGTTCCTGTAAAGAAAGCTAATATCAATAGAAACTCAACTAATCGAACAAGAAATAAAACTTCAAATATGACACCTCATGCTATAAAGTGTGAGGTGTTTTTTTATGATAATAAGTTTTATGGAATTGTCGATAATGAACGTTATCCTATTGATATAACAAATGAGGATTATCAGAAAGCTACATTTGCATTTAGTACACCTGATAATGAACATTGGGATTGGTTTACGATTCGTCCTTTTAGTGCTGCTGAAGCTGATATTGAAAACTTGAAAAAGTATTGGCAACTTATTGTTCCTAAAATGAAGATTTGGATTACTCTTGAAAATGGAGTAGGAAAACTTGATGTGGAACGTATTAATAATCGAAACGAAAAAGTTTTCAAAAGATTAAGTCCAAAATATTATGCTTCTCGACGCAATTAAAGAGTATTCGGTGGTCATGCCGGAATTACTTCAATATTTGAAGAAACGAGGATATGACCCCGGATACTTTTTTACAAAGTTAGACTTATCGCTACAATTCATAATAATATTCGAGTTTTTATTACAGAATTACGATATTGTTATGATTACAACTCCTAATGTTATGGGTGTTAGAGCTTATGTTAATCGAACTACTGACAAACAAGATGTAATATTTGTTTGTCCTACTCCTGAAACTTATAAAATAAGTAATAATCATTATGAAACCCTTATTAGTAAGGCATTTGAGTATATCCAAAACACTGCATTTTAGCCGATATGGACGCAGATAAATTGAAAGACTTTACAAGTATTAAGGTGAACAAAAATAAGCCGTCAGCGAGGCCAAAACAAGCCGCCACGGGCAATTATTCGCAACTATATCCGGGGCAACAGCAGGCTATCGACAAGCTGTCTGATTGGTATTTTAGTAATGAACTTGAATGTACACTTGAAGGTTATGCTGGTACGGGCAAAGCTTTATTAAATGGTACTCCAGTTCTTACAAACAAAGGTTGGACTTCTATTGAATCTCTTAAAATTGGAGATTTAGTTGCTACTCCGTATGAAGGTTTTCAAAAGGTAAAAGGTGTATATCCTCAAAGTAAAAGACCTTTATATGAAATTACTTTTAGTGATGGACGAACTATTATATGTGATGAGAATCATTTATGGCAAATTCGTACTAAAAGAATGTTGCAAAATTATCATAAAATAAGCGGTGATAATTTAAGATATTCTAAAACTATTTCTACGTTAGAATTGTTTAATGATTCTGATAATTTATATATTGATAAAATAGGATATAAATATGCTATCCCAGTAGCTCCTATTATTGGTAATCATAAATCATTCAATATACCACCTTATATTTTAGGTATATTGCTTGGTGATGATTGTCTTACAACTCAATATGTTAATTATAGAAATCAAATTGAAATTTCTTCTGATGAAGAAGATATTATTATAAAAGTTGCTAAATTATTAGATAATGCTGATTATAGATGGCATTCTGATAAAAATTATACTAATATTATATTTAATGGTGATGTTGAAATAATTAATGATAAATTAAAAGATTATAATTTATTATGTAAATCTATTGATAAATATATTCCTACTGAATATCTTGAAAGTTCTATTGAACAAAGACAAGAACTCCTTAAAGGTTTAATGGATTCTGATGGTTGTGTAGGTCAAAAGAATAGATTTAGTTTTAATACTATATCTAAACAACTTAAAGATGATTTTGTATATCTTTGTAGGAGTTTAGGATATATTGTTACAGTATATGAAGATAAACGTTATACAAATATTTGTTATAATATTCATATCTTAACAAACGATATTATTTTTAGTAGTAAAAAGCATTTGAATAAATATAATTCTTATAAGTCTAAGACTACTAAATATAATGACCATATTTATATTAAATCTATTGTTAAATTAGATTATGAATCTGATACTACATGCATTGCAGTAGAAGGTAATAATAAACTTTTTGTAACAAAAGATTTTATTATAACTCATAATACTTATATTCTTCGATATTTTCTCGATAATATTGTTAATAAGTCTTATACTGTTACAGCTCCTACACATAAAGCTCTTCGAGTTCTTGAATCTCAAGTAGGTAGAAAAGGTATGACTTTGCATAGTTTGCATGGTCTTAAACCTAATATTGATTTACAGAATTTTGATATTGAGAATCCTCAATTTGACCCTCTTAATCCAAGTAAGATACAAAATTATAATCTTGTTGTGATTGATGAATGTTCTATGATTAATAAGGATTTATTCCAACTTAATCGAAATCGTGCTACTACTTATAATGTTAAGATTCTTTATGTTGGTGATTCTCTTCAGCTACCACCTGTAAATGAAGAAATATCTTTAACATTTGCTACTGTTAAGAATAAAGTTGTTCTTACTGATATTGTACGACAAGAAGAAGGTAATCCTCTTCTTGAACTATTTAGTCTTTTACGAGATGATATTAAAAATCAAACAAATACTTTTCTGAATTATATAGTTCGAAATAGGTCTAACATACAAGATGGAATTGGTTATGAAATTATTCCACGAGCTATGTTTAATCAAAGACTTATTGATGAATTTAATTCAGATGCATTTCATAAGAATATAGACCATTTTAGAATTACTGCTTATACGAATAAAGCTGTTTCCGATTGGAATAGTATTGTTCGTAATAGTATAGTTGGTAAAGATGTTGATATAATTCATATTAACGATTTGGTGTTATCTTACAATACTATTGTTGATGAATTTAAGGAACCAATTATTCTAAATAGTGAAGATTATATTCTTGAAGATATTAGACCTTATATTAGTGACGAAGGTATTAAAACATTTGCTGTTAATCTTAAATCTATGTATGATGGTCATATAACTCAACCATTTCTTATTGTAGATACAAAAGATGCTTCGTTTCTTAAATATAAGGAAATTCTAACACATCTTTATAATAGAGCAGCTAATCGTGTTCAACATGGTTGGTATGTTTATTATAAGTTTAAGAATCGTTTTTTAACAAATCTTAAATTCAGTATTGAAACTATTCAAGGAACCAAGTGGATTAATAAAGACATAGATTATGGTTATTCTATGACTGTTCATAAAACACAAGGTTCTACTTTCGATAATGTAGCAATAGATTTGACAGATATTGTTTTCCAAAATACGAGATTTGGTCGTAGAGAAAATGATATTAATATTCGTAATAAACTTATGTATGTAGCTCTATCTCGTGCTCGCAAAAGTGTTATTATGAAGTATTAAACATAATCTTATTAATCAGACTGTTTCATCTGATATTTTTAATAGTATTAATATTATGTGTAATGCTTGTGAAAGATGTTATTTATCTATTGCTAATCGACGGATACCCGGTGGGGGAGCAGGTTGCACGCCCATTTTGAGGCGTACTATTATGTTTGTTGGTGATACACCAACTATTACAGATTATAAAACTCAAACTATATTTAATGGTCGTTCAACTAAAATAGTTAGTCAATTCATTAATGATTATAAACTAACTGCTTGGACTATTAAATCAACTCTTATTCAGTGTGTTTGTGCTGAACCAACTGAAAATTATGCTGAAACTTGTTATCCAAACTTTATAGCAACTATTAGGAAATATAAACCTACTATTATTGTTGCTGTTGGACAATTTGTTTATCAGTTCCTTAAAGAAGAAAAATATAAAAGTATGGTATCAGTTGTTAATAAACCAGTTAGGTTTAATGATGCTATATTAATTCCTATATATTCACCAGCCTATATTATGCGTAACAAATGTTATTCAGAATATGTTAAATCTTTTAATCTAATTAGTGACATATTTGCTGAATTATGTAAAGAATATCGTTATTACAGATAAAGTAGTGTTATTATGAATAATGCTTATGAATATGATGTAGAGATATATCCTAATCTATTTGAAGTTACTTTTATACCTAAAACAGCAGACCAAAAACTTATCGACGTTTATAAAACTGTTGATATAAGATGTCTTGCTATTAAAAATGGTAAAGAAGGTAATCTTGAAGAACTGAAAGAAGCAAAGGCTAAATTGTTGTTAGCAATGGGTGCTAAACAATTTGTTATTTGGATTGATTATACTACTGGTAAGTGGAGAAATGATGGGCCACTTATCATGGATTTCTTTATTCAACATAAAATTCTTACTGGTTATAACAGTAATAATTATGATAAAATTATGTTGGATATTTTTATTAATAATTATAAATATCTTGATGTAAAAGGTTTTAATAAGAAAGAAAGTAAACATATTACACAAATTCTATATGACCATAGTTGCGCTTGTGTAGATTTTGGTAAAGGATATAGTCGTTTACTTAATTTTAAGAAATATTACAAACGTCCTTTTACTGATTATGATATTCAAAAGATTCTTTATCTTGATAAGACTTATACCAGTCTTAAACAAGTTGCTATTTGCTTAAAATGGTATCGTATTCAGAATCTACCGATTGCTTATAATTGTAGAATTAGAGAAGAGGATATTTATGATATTTGTGATTATAATGTAAATGATGTTCTTATTACATTAGAACTGGAACGTAGTCAAAAGGCTGAAATTGAACTACGAGAAGATATATCTGAAGAGTTTGGAATTGATGTCCGTAATATGTCAAGAAGTTCTATTGGTAAAGCTATTACTACATCTCTATATGAGAAATTTAGCGGTATTGATAGAAAAGATTTTATGGATACTAAGACTGATAGATGGAAGATTAAAGTTTCCAGTATATTAAGTCCTAAACTTAAATTTCAAACTAAAATTCTCAATGATTTACTTCGTACTGTTGCACAATCTACTATCGTTGTAGGTAGTACAAAAGATGAAGATAAATTTAAGCACGAGTTTCAATTTGGTGATGCGGTATATACTATGGCTTTAGGTGGTTTACATAGTCAAGATAAACCGGGATTAATAATTGCAGATGGATTTAGTTTACGTGATGCGGATGTTAGTAGTTTCTATCCTAATGGTATTCTTAGTTATGATGTTTATCCCGAACATCTCGAAAGAAATCCTTTCAGAGCTACTGTCGGTTATACAAAAGATAGTCGAATTGAAGCTAAACATCTTAGCAGTAAATTAATGAAAGAAGCTAAGAAAGTATTAAATGAATATCAAATTGCTAAAAATCAAAATCGAGTTGATACTGAAGAATTAAATACTAAATATCATAAATTATTAGCAGAAAGTAAACGTTATAAAATTAAGGCTGAAGGTCTTAAGATTGCTATCAACAGAATGTATGGTGCATTTAGAGATATAAATGATTATCTTTATGACCCTAAATGTACTTATAAAGTTACTATAAATCTACAACTTTGTCTTTTAATGCTTATTGAAGCATTGGAACTCAAAGGTATTAAAGTTATATCTGCTAATACTGATGGTATTGTTTGTATCATTAAACCTGATCAAGAAGCTGATTATAAAGCTTGTTGTGATTGGTGGCAAGAATATAATAATTTTGAACTTGAATTTACTAATTATGAAAAGTATCTTCGTAATGATGTAAATAATTATATTGCTGTTAAAGAAGGTTTTCAAGATGCTTATGATAAATTGATTGATAAAACGCCAGAAGCGATAGCTGAACTTGAAGATATTTATATTAAACGTAAAGGTCTTTTTATTGAAACTATTGCTTTTAATAAAGGTTATGCTTATCCAGTTGTTCCAAAAGCTCTTAACCTATTTCTTTTATATAATGTTCCTTATGCTGATACTATAGAAAATCATATTCATAGTAGCAAAGAAGCTATTTATGATTATTGTATTAGTCAAAAGACTGATGCTAAATTCAATATTATATATCGTAGTATCGTAAACGGTGAACTTCACGATGAAGAACTTCAAAAATCTAATCGTTTCTATATTGCTGATGTATCTTATTGTAGTGGAACTATTGTAAAAATTGATAAAAATAAACCAAGTAAAATCAATCGAATTGTAGCTAAATATAGTGTTCGCCCTTTTAATGATTATGTTGAGGGAGATGATTATCATATAGATTTTAGTTATTATAAAAAAGAATGTGCTAAGATTCTATATGGTAAAAATAAGAAAACTGCTGGTATGGTTGCGGTTCAAGGTGATTTATTTGGTGCTATGTCTAATAATAAACATTTAGAGCCTATTGAAAGTCTTGAAGAAGATGGTTTGTTTGAAGTTGATTTTGAAGATGACAATGTATCGTTTATTAATCCTGCTAATGACATTCCTATTAACAATACTATTTGGGGTATGTATGGTTTTTCAAGTGAGGAAGAATATAAACGTGCAATAGAAAATGGAGATAATTTACCTTTTTAATAAAATACTAATATGAATGGTGACCTTGTATATCATGAAGTTGACGGTCTTGCAATAGCTGATATTAAACCAGTTAATGCTAAAAATCATAGAATTGGTTTGCGTGTAGCTAAGTTTACAAGAGAGGGAAAGTATATAACTACTTATGCTTCTACTAAAGATGCTGCCAATGCTCTAACGGTTGAGCTAAAAAAAACAAATACTAAACACGCTTATTACTCTATTGTTAAAGCTTGTACTCCTAAAGGTAATTCTAAAACTGCTTATGGTTATCAATGGAGATACATTAGTAATGATGGTAGTATAATAAAGCGTGATTGTGATTAATGTGTTATGCACGAATTTGATGATATTTGTTATGGTAAAACAGTAGAGGAATTACAAAAGGAAATGCTCTTTCAAATGCACTTTGGTAATTGTGAAATGCTAACACAATATATTATGAATTGTATTGAAAGACTTAAACGTGAAAATGCTCCTACTGTTTATTGGAGATATTAGAGTATGACAAAAGACGAAAGACAAGAAATATCTTGTAATAAATGGCGTGATGCCAAAGGTCGAGGTACTCTAAATCTTATAATGAGATTTGGAAAAACACGAGTAGCAGCTATGATTGTTGGTAAGCTGGTTAAAACTAATCCTAATCGAACAATTATGGCTATCGCTCCAAATGCTGTAACTACTAAAAATCTTGTTGATAATCTTACTGAATTTTGTCCAAAAGAACAATGGATTGATATAATGAGTAGTAATACTCTTATTAATCATGTAAATAAACTTAAAATAGAACGAAAACTTCCTATTAAAGTTGATTTACTAATTCTTGATGAAGTTCATAAGCTATTACAAGGTGAAACTCTCATAGCTATTAAGAATATAGAATATAAATTCATTCTATGTCTTACTGGTTCTACATTAAATAAAAATCAGTTATCTATTCTTAATGAATTAGGTGCTCCAGTAATTGATAAGATTACTGAGATTGAAGCTGTATCGCAAGGTTGGATTTCAAATAGTACAGAATATAATTTAGCTATTGAACTTGATGAACATGACAAAATTAGATATGCTAAATATTCTGATATGATTTCTGAAACTCTTGAAACATTTGGTGGATTACATAAAGTAATTAATCAAGAATTTCGTAATAAAGTTTTTGACAGTGATTTTGCATTAGTTCTTGCATCTTTTACTGGTTATAATTATAAAGATAAAAATGGCAGTAGTACTTTTATTAAACCTACTGTTATTCGTAATATGTTAGCTTCATTAATGGGTTGGACTCGTGATATGCCACTCGATAATGATTATAATAAACGAATTAATAATCTTTGGAATCCCGATAATATTTACGAACGTGCTAAAAAGTTTAAGGACTTTGTTAGACAACGTAATGATATTTTAATTCATAATAGACCTAAAATTAATGCTGTTATTGAAATTCTTAAAACTAATAGCGTTCCTACTATATGTTTTAATGAATCAATAGCTATGGTTACTGATTTAGCTGATTATTTCAGTAAAGATGGTATTCCTTTTCATAGTGCTATTGAAAGTAGATATGTAATTAATCCTGAAACTGGTGTTCCATATACTTATAAGAATGGTGAACCTAAACGATTAGGTAAAACTTCTCTTAAAAAGTTAGCTATTGAAGGGATTAAGAATGGTACTTATAAATATTTATTTACTGCACAAAGTCTTAACGAGGGTTTAACGATAGAAAATATCGAACAAGTCATAACGACTGGTGGTAGTTGTAATTCTAATACTCACGGACAACGTGTCGCACGAGGTAAGACTTATAATTACATGAATCCTAATAAGAATTGTGTTATTATTAATCTTTACATTGATGATTTCAAAATTGGTGATAAAGATGTTAGGTCGAGGGACAAACAGAAGTTAATCCAGCGTCAGCAAGATTCCGAGAATGTTCCGATATGGGTTAATGATATTAGTGAAATTTTCGGTTAATTTCTTGCTATTTTCTTTGGTGGTACAATTATAATTACTATATTTGCGTATGGATAAACCACAAATGAAGCCAGTCGAAAAGACTGATGAAGATGTGAGTGGTGCTCTTGTTAATACAAGAAATAAAAATGGAAGTGTTGCATTAGCTGTTAATCAAATTAATTCATTTGAACAAGCTGAAGCATTAGCAGATTGGATTGCTCAAAGTCCTGTTTTTAATAAGGGTTTTAAGGAGCAAGTTCAGAAAGAAGATGGAACGAGTGAACTTGTAGTTAATAAGAGTGCGATTGTTACATGTTTGCTGTTAGGTAATGAACTCGGTTTTACTCCTATGGTAAGTGTTACATTTGGTAAGACACTTGATAGGGAAGCAGCAATCAAAGTTGAACGTGGGCGGTCTATGGGACTTAATCCTATGGCTGCTATGCAAAACATTTACGTTTTTAGTACTTCTCAAGCCGAGATAGTATATACTGGTATTCATGTTGTTAATAAAGTCCTTACGGATGCCGGTATTAAACGTAAGATTCTTGAAGATGGAACTAAACCTTTTTACATATATAGATATTGTAAAAAGGAACTTGCAAATGAACTTGTTGATTATAACAAAGAAACGAAAGATGATTTTGTTGTAATTAATGATGGTCATACTGCTGATTATATTGATAAACAAGTACAAGAAGGTAAGATTCCAATTATTAGGTATGCTACTCGTCGAGCTCTTGTAGAACTTACTCGTGGTGATGAGAGTATTGCAATACCTTATACTTTACAACAAGCTATTGATGCAGGTTTGTACGTTGGTATTAAATCTGACGGTACTGAAAGTAAAGGTAAAGCTAATTGGAACGCCCATCCGGAAACTCATCTTATTAAAATGTCTATCATGCTTGGTGGTAGAATTATTGCAAGTGATAAGTTAAATGGAATTTACGTTGATAGTGAATTACATCAAGCTGTATCTATTGCAAATCACCAAGCTGAAGATACTGAATTTGAAGAAGTTCCTGTTACAGAATAAAGTAATGCAAATCTATCATTAATCTATCATTCATAAAATATTCATAAATTAAAACAAATTACAATTATGAAAAAGTCTGTTTTTTCTGCTGCTAAACTTGCTGGTCTAACCGCTGTAAACCGTGGTACGAAGTCGTCGAATGATATTCGTCCGGCAATTACTACTGCTCGTGGTATGAACAAGTTTACGATGAATGCTTCGGCTTCTGCACTTATTGGTTGTGGTCATGGCGACCGTGTTGTTATGTTTGCTATGCCTAATGCTGATTCGATTAATGAGCGTTTCTTTATTGCTCTTTCGGCAGGTAGCGAGGGTTGCAAACTTGCAAGTGCTGGTAACACGAAAGGTACTGGTCGTCCTCAGTCGTTTAATTACGCTGGTGTTTGGTCGCAGATGCTTATGCAGGATAAGGATGCTGCTCCCGTAGGTGAGCGTGTTCTTGCTGATAAGGGTCTTATGGAAGAGGTTGAAACTCAGAAAGGCCGTGACGGTAAGATGTGTACTGCTGTTCTTGCTACTAAGCGAGTTGAGTATGGTGTTGAGGAAGTTAAGGACGAGAATGGTGACTTTATTCCTGTTCAGATTGATGACACTATCTACGAGAAAGTGTATGTGCTGGTAGACCCGAAAGAGGTAACGCTGGAAGACGAAAAGCAGGCAGAGGAACCGCAGCCCGAAAACGAGCCGGAAGCCGAGTTGTAATTGTTAATACCTAAAAGTATTTAACAAATCTATCATTTGCTATCATTATAAAAAGAGGAGTTATTGAATAAGTAGCTCCTCTTTTTAGTCTAATAACTTAAAGTACTTTAATTATTATTATGGCAGACACAAGTAAATCGAAAGTTAGTTCGACAACATTAATGTTTGAAGAAGAGGTTGTTGAACGGAGATTAGCTTTTAAGCCCGACCCTGAACTTGGTAATCTTTGTATGGGTATTATTAACGATGTTCGTATTGATATTCGTGAAGTACCTCTGCTGGATGATAAAGGTGTCGAAAGTACATGGGAATATGCTGGTTGTAAATTCCCCGTACTTGTTATCGAATTTAAGCAGTGCAAAACTGACGCAAATCCGAAAGACCGTTATTATACATTTACTGCTAAGCCGGTTACTACTCTTAATAAGAAAGGCGAACCTGTTGAAGAAAAGACTGTTATTAACATTATTCAGCAGGTATATGGACAGCTTCGTCATATCGCAAATCAGTTTAAAGGTCTTAAAGGTTATCCGGTTAATGCTGGTAAGTGTCCGGGACTCGATTATGCTGCTCCTGCAAAGGTTCGTTGTGAACAGTATCTTGCTTTCTTTGAATATTTCAAACATCTCCTCGTTGGTGATGATGAGAAAAATCCTATTTATAAGAATGTGAAACTGTTTATGAAACTTGTTGCAGATTATAACACGCATAAGTTCTTAGCTTTTCCTTCGTTTGTTAATCGTGGATTTGTTGAACGTGTTATTCCCGGTCAAAGTCCGTCGATTGAATTTGAAGCTGGTGAAACAATTCATCTCGCAAAAGATGATACTCCGAAGAATCGTGAAGCTGCCGCAGGTGCTCCTGCTCCCGCTCCCGGTGCTACTGTTGTTTCGTCGGATATTCAGAACATTCTTGATAGGTACTCGAAGTAGTATTTATCATATTACTAAAACAGGAACTTGTAAAGGAGGTAATGGAGGTAAAACTCTATTATCTCCTTCTTTTTTGGGTAATGCTAAAATTAGACTTGTTGTTATACCGTATTTTTGGCCGATTTCTTTTGATTTGGCGGACTGTATTTAACAGACGTATATCTGTATAGGTCAGGTAAATACACGCGGTCAGAAGCGTCACGAGTGGGCGTCCAACCCACTCCCCCACCGGGTAGCGGAGCGCTGGGCGAAGCCCAGCAGCGAAGCCCAACAAGTTACACTACTGATTACATGAAAGATTTTATACTTAATACACTTGACCAAGTTACAATATTTAGTAAATATTTTGGTATTCCCGAAGATGTAATCCGATTTAACATTAGTAGTCCTAATGATAGAATACGAAATCCTTTAAGAAATGATAAACATCCTTCATTATCTTTTAAGTATTATGGTGATAAACTGATATGTAGAGATTTTGGTGATGGTAGATTTAGAGGTGATATATTTGAAGTTGTAGGTTATATTATTAATAAGAATTGTAAAACAAGTGAAGGGTTTGTGTATATATGTAATGACATAATTCTTCGTTGTTCTGATAAGATTGTTACTAATATTGAATTTAATCGAACTGAACAAGAACATATTAAGAATCAAAATCTTGAAATTACTTTTGATGTTCGTAAACCAAATAAGTTAGATTATATTTATTGGGAACAATATGGTATTAAGAAAAGTAATCTAAATACAAAAGTATTTATTGTTGATAGATATAGACTTAACGAATGGCAAACACCTTATCGTTATAGTGGTACTGATCCTTGTTATGTTTATAATGTTAATCCAAATAAGTATAAACTTTATTTTCCAAAAAGACTTAAAAGTCAAACCAAATTTATTACTAATAATCGTTGTCCTATTGAGTGTTTACATCAACTTAAACCAACGAATTATATTGCTCTTATAAAAGGTTATAAAGATAAAATACTTTTTGAACAAATTTGTGATGAGAAAGGTATTAATGATATTTTATTTATACCTGCTGCTTCTGAAACTATCGTATTACCTACTGATATTTACAAGTTATTGGTGTCGTACTCTTTAAGCGGAAAGTTATTTACTATTTTCGATACTGATGCTGCTGGAATTAATGCAGCTCATCTACTACAAGGTAGATATAATACTATTCCAATTTATTTTACGAATAATTATAAATCTAAAGACCCATCTGATATGGTTAAAGATTATGGTTATCGTAAAGTATTCCAATATTTTGATAATGTTCTAAAAAAGATTTATTATGGAGATTAAAATCAAAAACTATCTTATCAATACTCTTGATAATGGTAATAAGATTTATCTTTGTCCTATGGATGAAGAAAATTATACGAGATTAATGAATGATTTTTCTCGTTTATCTGACCAATCAAGTATTAATAGATTTGTGGATAAATATGGTTTCAAACATACACAAATCATTCTTGATGGTGATACTTATATTAGCGCTAATGACAAAAAAACATTAGAAGCTATTAATCCTATTCTTTCGCGTATTCTCCCACATCCTAAAACTATTAAGAATCCTCTTAATAATAAGATTGAAAGGTCGTACAAATGTTTTTGTGCTAAGCCACTTAATCTTGCAGATATGACTGAACATAAGACTCCTCTTGAAAGTTGGAATTGTCTTATGATTCGTATTGGAGAACCGCAATATGCTATTGTTGTTGAAGAAAAAGTTAAAAAATAAGATATGATTCCTAATGAAGTTTTATATAAACGAGATTTAACTGGCGGTTTAGTTCGTTGGTGGGGTCGAGTTGAAAAAGTTACTAATTCTGACGGTACAGTATCTCTACGATTAGCTTATTATTATGGTAAAGTAAATGGTGCTGAAACATCATCATATTCTCCTGTAATTAAAGTTAAGAGTAAGAAAACTGATAGAGAACAAGCTGAATTTGAACTTAATAGTGTTTATGAAAGACATAAGAAACAAGGTTATAAAAATCTTTCTGATTTAGGTATTAGTCCTTTGGATTATCTTACTAATGCAGATGATTTATTTGCAGAAATAGATAAGAGATTACCTAAATATAATACTGATGCAAATAATTGTGTTAAACCTATGAAAGCACAAAAGTTTGCTATTGGTAAGTTCGAATATCCTTGTATTGCTCAACCTAAAATCAATGGTGTTCGAGCAGTTGTTATGCTTGAAGAATTTACACCTACTGATTTATTCAGTCTTAAAGGTTTTGTTCGTGATGATAAACATTATCATACTGTAATTAAAACTAAAGAAGGTCTTACTTATCACATTTGGCATATTGAACAACTATTTAATGATTTTTATAATAGTTTTCCTGAATATGCTAATATGGTATTTGATGGAGAGATTTATATTCGTGGTGAAAAGGTAACAAGTATTGGTGGAGCTGCTCGTAACCCTCGAAATCCTCTTCATGAGAAACTTCAATTTGTTAATTTTGATTTAAGTATTCCCGATTTAACTAACAGAGAACGTGATAAATTAAGATTTAGTGTTTGGGAAGAATATCGTAGTAAGAAAAGTAGTGTATCTCATAATGTAATGGCTGGTAGAATTTGGGAAAATTTAACTCCTGAAGGTCATAATATGTGGGATAAATTTAATCTTATTATTCTTAATAGTGATACTATTTATGATGATAATCAAGCGTTAGCTTATATGCAAAGATGCATTGATTGTGGTTTTGAAGGAGCCATAATTAGAGATTTGCATACTGAATATAAATTTGGTTCTCGTCCTGCTACAATGATGAAACTTAAAAAGTTCGACGATGCTGAATTTGAATGTATTGGTGTTGAACACACTGGAAATCCTGATGACAAAATAGGATTTAATGTTAGATTAGTTCTAAGGAATGATATTAATGATTTGGTATTTAGTTGTACTTTAACTGGTACTGTTAATGAACGATTAAATATTCTTAATAATCCGCCTATCGGAAAGTCTGTAACTGTTAAGTTCTATGAAAGAACTAAAAATGGTTTACCTTTCCATGCAAACGTTGTTGGAATTAGAGATTATGAAAAGTGATGAAAAGTGTTGGAACTATCAATGAAATACTTGATTTATTCTATAATAAAGTAGATGATATAAGTATTCATACAAAACATACCGTTGCAAATGGTAAATATGGTTATGAATTAAAAGATGGTATTCTTTATTGTAGAGGTAAACAAATTGGTGTTTGTAATAAATTTGTACCATTTGTTATAAGATTACACAATATTGAAGATTATCTTTATAGACCACTTGTTAAACTTAAAAATCAAAAGATTCGAGGTAAAACTAATATAGATATTTATAATGTTTGTAGGCAAAATTCAGAAGTATTGATTGCTAATACTTATGGTATGCTTACAAGTCTTTGGAATGGTGTAAATCAAAATCTTACCGTTACAAGACATATTCTTGAAAAAGATGTTACTAATCAAAGATTTGCTGATGTTCGAACTCATCAGATAAAATATAATAACGCTCGTAAAGGTTGGCGTTCTGCATTAAAAGATATTTTAAGTATTTGTAAAGAATATGGTCTTGATGCAGATACAATCATTAATCAAACACAATCTTTTAATTTTACTTATGTTGAATATAGAGGTTTTGCAAAAAATTATACAAGACTATCTTCTATATTCAATCTTAAAGATAATATTCGTATTACTTTAAGTCCTAAACAAAATCTTATTATTAGCGGTAAAATTCTTTATTGGCAAACTATTCGTGCTAAAAAAGTTATATTACCTTATTGTAAAAATTATACTGAATTTAAGAAACTTTGGAATAATAGAACTACTCGTAAAGAACTTAAATCTATTATTAAAATTAAATTCAATGGATATCTTGATAATCAGAAAGCTATTGAAGAAGAAAAAGCTAAGAAATATCGAGAAGAACTTGAAGTTTTAATTCAAGAATTTAGAGATTTATAAAATTAGCAGTATTCCTTATCAATGGCGACAGTATGGTACTTATGCCGTAATGCGTTATGAATCAACTAATGGGATTGTTAGATTATGGAATGATACCGTTATTAAATTAAAAGATTTCATTGATTTTGCTCATTTCTTTGCTGCTTGTGCGCAGAATAATATTCAATTAAATCGTAAAACTTGTTACAATTATAAAATTCAATTTGGTGGATATTATATTTGGGAAGTTCAAGCCAACGATTTATGGAATGCTATGTGGAATGGTCAGTGTGTTACTATTATGGATGTTATAACTATCTGTAATAGAATAGGAATTAATCTTAAAGAATGTAAAGTAACTCGTAAACAATTATTGTCGCAATTCAAGAAGCGACAGGAGGTGTAACTTGTGTGGCTCCGCCTGCTGGGCTTCGCCCAGCGGCTCCGCTCCCCGGTGGGAGAGGAGGTTGCACGCCCACTGGTCGCGTCTAAACTAATACAATTAAAGCTATGAATGTTGTAGAACCTGCAATCGAATTTTGTGATTATTCTGGTCTTAGAAAGATTGAATTAATCGGTAAAGTTTGTACTAAACAAGAAGATAGTATCAAATCTGATTCAGCTGAAACTTTTTGTAGAAATAGACTTATTGATGGTCATACTGCTATATTTGAACATGAATATGTTTATTTTAATGTTACTTCAATTCCAAATCGTATTGTTCGAGAATTTGTTAAATTAAGTCCTTATATTCGTTGGTCTTATCTTGGTAATTATATTGGTTTTTCATATCGAGTATTTCTTGATATTATGAGTAATAGTCGTAAAATGAAAGCTATTTATAATGATATTTATCATCCAAGCGAAGTTAATGATTTGTTTTATAATATGCTTCTTTTGAGTAAGGAGTTTTCTCATTTACTGTTTGATGATAAAGATATTACGGCTAAACTTGAATATGGTATTGATGCAAGTCTTCGAATTGCTTCTGATGCTGAAATCCTTGCAAATGCGCCGGAGATTTATAATGTTACTTATAAAATTACAACTGATAGAGGTGTTACGCATGAAGCCGTTCGTCATCGTGAAATGAGTTTTATGCAAGAAAGTACTCGTTGGTGTAATTATGCTAAAGGTAGACTTGGTTATAAATATGGTAAGAATATTAATGTAATTGAGCCGCCGTTTAAGAATGAAAATTCATTAGAGAAATTTTATGATGCTGTTGCTGGTAATGAAGCTGTATATCAAGAATTAACTAATGATGGTGAACCTGCTCAATTAGCTCGTTCTGTTCTTCCTACTGCTACTAAATCAGATATTTATATATCTGGTACTCTCGATATGTGGATTGGTGAACATCTTGAAACTGTTTATCCTAAACTTACTATCGTTGAGAATAAAGGTTTCCTTCCTCTTCGTAATCATAAAGCTGCACATCCTCAAATGATTGAAATTGCTAAAATGATTGCAGAAGATATTGCTGTTAGATTCCCTAATGAAACAGGTCGTATTATTAATTATTTTGAATAAACTACTATGGCTAATAATAATTATATATCTCGTTCGAAATTTCAAGAAATATTTGCTAAAGCTCTTAGTAAATGTAATGTTCCACAAGATGAACAAGACACGTTTTTTGAAGAAGGTAGTATTCTTCAGTTAAGAAATCTTGGTATTTGCATTGCTATTACAAATATTATAGATAATATTATAAAAGAGGAACTTCCTGATTATGATGGTTGTGTTTCTGGTGAAACATTTAATACTATTTATGAGTATAACAAAAAGTATATGTATGAACGAGAGCAGGAGCGAAAGCGAGAAGAAAACGCTTAAAGAACTTCTTATTGAAATTAATAATCGTCACGGTATGACAGATGGTAATTCATATGTTGCTCGTGAAATGGTTAGAATTTATAATAAGTTATTTAAACGTAGTATTATTTTAGCAGTTAAGAAAGAAGCTGCTTTAAGAGTATTACATGGTCAAGAAGGTAGACAAAATGTATTTGCTAACTTTCCTGAAGAAATAATTAATTAAGATTATATGACTGGTAAATTAATTTTAATCAGTGGTAGAAAAGGTACAGGTAAAACTTATGTTACTGAATACCTTGAAGGTATGCTCGCTGGTAAAGTTGAGATATATCCTATGGCTACAATGCTTAAACGTATTGTAGCTGCTGTTACAAATTGTAGTGTATCTCAATTAGATTATCAGTATTTTAAGTTATCTAAATCTCCATATATTGTTAATCGTTACGGTATTGATGAACAACTGACATATCGTAAATGTTTACTTCATTTTGGTAAACTATTAAGATTTGATAATGACAGAGTATTTATTGATGATGTTATAAATAGAATCAAAACTGCTACTTGTGATTATTTCATTATTCCTGATATTCGAGAACAATTTGAATTAAATTGTATTAAAGATTTTGCTTGTCAGAATGAAATTGAATTAACTACAATTCGTGTTCTCCGTAATACTAAAATGGATGATACATCCGGTGATAAAACTGAGTGTGATTTAGAGAATTATACTGGTTGGGATTTTCATCTTGATAATACTGCTGATGGATATGATAGTATTCATAAACAATTAACTTATATCTGTAAAGAGAAAGGTTATAATGTTAAAAAAGGTTATGTTGAACAAAAATTATTTTGATAATTTATGAGTAATTTATTTGGTATTGCGCAAAAATATGATTATCTTGTTTCGCAGATAGAAGAGAATGACGGCGAGATAACAGAAGAGATTGCAGAAGAATTAGCTATTACTGAAAGTGAACTTGAAGATAAACTTCGTGCTTATCGACAAGTAATTGATGCTCAAAAAGCTAATATTGCTTATAATAAGGATGAGATTAAACGACTTCGTGATAGGAATGCAAGTTTTGATAAAATAGCTGGTAGACTTAAATCTTCAGTTGTTGATGCTTTACATATATTTGGTCAAGTTGGTAAATCTGGTAATTATAGTCTTAAATTTCCTGATTTTACTGTTTATACAAAAGAGTCGGAAAGTGTTTCAATTAATGAAAATGCCTTAGACCCTATTATTACTTCATTGCTTCATATAACAGAAGCACCACTTCCGCCGGAAGATAATATTTTCGTTGAGAAACATAAAGAGGAATTAGATAAGATTGCTTCTATTAGTATTACCGTTGATGTTCCTATTAGTTTAGCAAAAGAGATAGGTAAATATATTCATAACAAATTAGGTGATGATTATATTTATACTGTTAAATTTGATAAGAAAGCTATTAAGGAGCTTGATAATTGGGCTAAGGCGTCCAATGAATCTGACGAAGATATTGCTCGTGCTGAACGAATAGCTCATGTCATGGATAAAATTGATATGGAGATTGTTACGTCTGAAACTGCTATATATAAGTAGTCTATCATTAAACAAATTAAAATTAATTAAGCTATGAGTAAAAAGTATTTGATTACAAAAGTAATCGTTGGTGAGAAACAAGGTTTTCTTAAAAATGTAACCAAAGATGGTGGAGAGTGGATTAATGACCATAATGAAGCTCTTACATTTTTGAATCTTAAAGATGCTGAAAATGAGAAAGAACTTCTGTTTAGCAAACTTGGTGCTGAACATAAAGATATTGCTCATATTCGTATTATTGAATTGTAATATAAACTAACTAATTTAATTATGGCTGCGAATATTGAATTTAATTCTAATAGAAATACTTATTCATTCTATTCGTTGAAAGATGTTCCTTGGCATGGTCTTGGAACTGTCGTTGAAGAAGTTAAAACTCCTGACGAAATCATTCGTATTGCTAATATGGATTATGAAGTAGCTTTAGCTCCGATGTTTGCAAGTTTTATTCCTGCTGAAGCTAAACATATAGTAAAAGAAGATAATCACTATGCTTGTCATATGTCCAATGGTGATGTTGTCATTATTCCGGAAAAGGGTGCTCGCGTAAGTGATGTATATGCTACATATCGTAAAGATAATTATAAAATTCTTGGTACTGTTGGTAGTAGGTATGAACCTGTTCAGAATACAGAAGCTATGGATTTTATATATCAAGTTTGTAAAAGTCAAATGGTAATTAATCCAAAAGATGTTATCATTCAGACTGCTGGTGTTTTAGGTATTGGTGAACGAATCTTTGTTACTGCTAAACTTCCTACTTATGAGATTGCAAAAGATGAAATGGAGAAATATATCCTTTTCACTACAAGTCATGATGGAAGTGGTAGTATTCAAGCTTGTTTTACTGATATTCGTGCTGTATGTAACAATACGTTAAATGCTGCTTTGAATCATTGTAAGAATATGGTTCGATTTAAGCATACTAAAAATGTTAAAGCTAATTTAGCAATAGGTGCTCAAATGATGCGTGACACTCTTAAATATTCTGAACAAGTTAAGCTGATTCTTGAAGCTGCTGAGAATATTAAGATTAATGATGATGTGATGATTGATTATATCACGGATTTAATTTGTGATGCTAATCAGAAAGAATTTATTGCTAAATGCGGTGGTATTGGTAAGATTCCTTATGAGAATGATGTTATTTCTACTCGTAAGAAGAATCAGTTACACGCTATGGTTAATTATATTGAACGTGGCCCCGGACAAGATAGTCATCGCGGTACAATGCTTTGGCTTTATAACGGTGTTACTTCATATATTAATAACGGAATTGAATATAAAGATAATCTCAATAAATTCGATTCTATTACGCAGGGTAATTCTTTCAAACTCGGTCAGACAGCCTTTAATAAATTAGTTCAACGTTTAAGTGCCTAAATGATTACAGAAGTAGTTATATATTCTGATGGTACTGTAAATAGCTTCGATTCTGATAATTGTCAAATTCCAAGTGCTTCTGGTAGTTGGGAAATTATTCCTTTGCTTGCAAGTTGGGCTTTAGCTCAATATCCAAGTCAATTACCTGAAGAATGTAGAATGACTAATGCCAAATGTTTTATTGGTGTTAGAAAGAAAGGAGGTGACGATAGGATGCCAATTCCTATACGTCATCTCCTTAAAATGGCAAAATATATTGGAGAAGAAGGGTATAATATTCGTACCGCAGATGTAAGTGAAATCCCACAATCTGAAGAATAAGATAGCATGAAAGAAAGTCTTATAGGATTGTATGTCGATAACACGGAAGTTCCAGAGTACAAAAGTGCTGGAGCTTCCGGTTTCGATTTACGAGCCATGTTTAATCATAATATACCTTCTCTCAATCCTGAACATGTTGGTAAAATAGGTCTTGGAGATAAGTATATTACATCATATTTATATGATACTCAATATGCTGGTCTTGAATGGATTATTGATTTTAATACGCTTCATAAATCTATTCGTCATGCAATAAGTCAACCAGTTGAAGGAAATACTCTTCTGGAATATATGGTTATAAATAATATTGACGCAGTTAATATCATTCTCCCATATAAAACTGTTAAATTTGAAACTAATATTTATACTGAAATACCTGAAGAAGATGAAATGCAAATTCGTCCTCGTAGTGGTATTTCGAGTACTACTTTATTAGATATTAAATTTGGTACTGTAGACAATGACTGGCGTGGTAACAGTGGAATTATAGTACAAAATCCTACACCTTTTAGTTATATTGTTATTCCTAATAGTAGACTTGCACAAGGTGTAATTGTTGAAAAGAAACGTGCAGTATTTGATATTAAATCTTCTAAAGATGAATTAAGCAAAACTGAACGTGGTGAAAATGGTTTTGGTAAAAGTGGTCTAATGTAATAAATCGAAATAAGATGTTTAATGAATCAGATATTTTACAAGATGAGCGTTATTATATCGGTGTTAAACTGATTAAAGCTCGTCCAGCTTATAGGATTAATGGTAATGAGATAGTTTATGACTTAAATCGTGCTCGTAATCCTAATGATGTTATTGAAGAAGGTTACGAAGTTATTTATTCTGATAACTATAAATCTTTCTCACCAAAAGATGTATTTGAAAAGGCTTATTATATGATTTTAAGTCCTAACAAAATTCAAGAAGGTGATGTACTTAATTTCATAAAAGAAGGTTATTCTTTACGTCTTGGTGAAAAGACAACAGTTGTTTGCGATACTACTCTAACTGGATTCGATACTGTCGGTATAGCTGCTTGTGTAAACCCTTCAACTTATAACCATGATATAGGATGTGGTGTAGCTCGTCGTGATATTAAAGATAAAATCTGGGAACATCTGGGTTTTGTTCTTCAATGGGCTATTAATGGTCTTAAAAGGTAGTTTATGATTAAGCGACTAAATATAAAGAAAAATGTTAGATTATTAGGTGTCCAATGGGATGGTGCTAATATCTCAGAATGTGTTAGTTTTTGTAGATATTGTCATTTTTCCGATGGTTGGATGTTTATTATGTTTAGAGAGAATATAATTCGACTCGATAAAGGAGATTGGATTATTGCTTTAACTGATAAAGAATTTATTGTTATTAATAATGAAACATATCAATATCTTTTTGATAAACCGAAAGATGTTGAAAACGGTGGCGAATAAACGCGACAAGTGGGCGTGCAACCTCCTGCCCCACCGGGTCAGCGAAGCCCGAAGGGCTGAGCTATCAATGTTACAACTTTAATTGCTACTATAATTGTTGTTATTATTATTAACGATATTACTAACATAATAAGTGATACAGACAGACCGTCAGAGTGCCTATTTTCAGGCGTTCTGACGGTCTTTTTTTTGTCAGTTAGACAAATGTACCACCAACAAAAGATAATGCCCGTAGCAGGCTGGGAAGCACCGCCACGGGCAAATATCCGACGTTTACTCTATTAGACTATTCGTCCTCGTAGTTATCACTATTTTTCGGACTAATCATTTCTCTAACACCACTAAATGTAATACCAAAAGGATTATACATATTGTAATAAGACATAGTAGCACCGAGATTATTAAACTTATTAATTTGACGAAGAACAGGAGCAGCTTGACGTAATGCAACTGCACGTTTATCTTGTCCCTCATAAATACCTCTATCATAAATAAGTTCATCATCATCAACCCAAAGACCTTGAATAGTAAGATTAACAAGTTTATATGCAGATTGTAAAGTTTTCTGACCAGCAAACAAACTATTTGCAGTTTGTTCTATTGTAACCATCCAACCAAATACTGGCATAGGTTCAATCATTTGTTGATAATAAGTTGTTGCAGCATACATAGCGTGCTGATACAAAATATTATCTTCGTCATCATCATCTTTCTTAAATGCACCAAGTGCCATAGCAGCAAGAGCACTGAAAGCTAAAGCACCCATTAAACGAGCAAATTTCATAGTTGCTATCTGTTCATTTAAAGGAAGAGTATTATAATAGAATCCTACATTAAGTAACCAACTTGATACACCTTTGAAGAAGTTACCAATACCTTTCATATAGTCGATAACAGTGTTGTTATCATTAAGACTATCTTTGAAGGCTTGACTACCACTTCTAAACATATCAAACATAGGATTAAATATAGGAACTTCATAAGAACCTAATTGTTCATTATAAAATATACGACCGAAACGACGACCGAAATAACGAACAAAGTTAGGACGAACCCATTTCTTAAATTGCATTAATAAATCACCAAAAGCAGCATCTTGTAAACTATTTCTGTCTACACGATTGTAAATACCATGTAATGATTGGTTAATAGCTTTAACTCGACCACGGAACTCCGAAAGAGTTTCTTTTGTAAGACCACTTTCAGGATTAAAACTCAAACGACCATCTTCAAGTTTAAGTTCCGAACGAAGAGTATTGTATTTATCAAAAGCTTCACGTTGAGCTTTTTTATCAGTCTTTCGAGAATCAACAATTTTCTTACGTTGTTCATCAGAAAGTAAATTATAATGTGATTTAAGATATTGAGAAGCATAATCATGATTCCATAAATACTCTTTTGAAGTACGTTTTTCTTCACGAGCTATTTCAGCATCTAAATCTTCTTTGAAAATAAGATATTTATCATATTGTTCATTAGTAAGAACATCTTGTAATAATTTTTCAAGATTATCATTATAAAAATCATTGAAAGCCATAATCTTACCACCAACTACTCGATGAGATTGTGTAGCAGCAAGTAACATACCAAACTGCATAATGAACTCACCCATGTTATTAGGAGCATAGCCAACAGTATCAACCATTCGCATAGCTTTAATCCAATAGGAAGTTCCAGTATCAGAAGATGTTACATCACGAGTATCTTGATAAATATCATCAAAATCTTTAATGATTGCTACAAGTACATCATCAGTTCTTGTCGAATTAATATCGCGTAAGAAATGAGGGATAGTCTTAATAACATCACGCAAACCTGATTTCATAATATCTTTGCTTTCAACAAAGTTATTAGCAGTAGATTCAACTATCATATCAGTAACACCTTTGAGAATATTAGTGATACCAGCAGTATAGTTGAGATACATGAAAGTCATAGAAGTATAACGCAATAATGCACCGGCAGAAACATCGAGAGCACTATTATATTTACTAAAATTAAAAATACGACGTTCCATGTTATTTAACTGTTCATTCGCATTTTTAATAATATCACGAGGTGCTACACCAGAAATTCCACGCTCGTTCATTAAATATTTTGTAAGCTGATAATCAGTTTCAAAATTATTAATTGCACGAAGATTATAAAGTTCTTGTGTAAAACCTTTCATTACATCAACAATATCATAAGACATCACCTTTGCTTTATACTTTTTATTTTCAAGCATTACAGCATCGTTATAATGTCTAATCTCACGAAGAGTTGAAGGTTTAACTGTAATAGGAAGTTTGTTATTTTTATCAAACCATTCATTAAATAATTCTACGATTCGAGCTTCGTATTCAGTATAACTTTCAGATTTGTACTTTTTACGAATATTGAATACAGGAATATGTTTAGGAACTTGTAAAGTTTGAGCTTTTGTAACAAATCGTTTAGTACCATCAATGTCAGTATAATACCTATCTTTATGAATCATAGGAATACTAACAACTTGTTTAGCAGATTGACCTAATGTAGCTTGAGGAATAAAAGGCATTACCTCATCCCATCTACCATAATAGTTAATCCAGTTACCGTCATATTCACGAATAGTTCGTTGAATAAGATTACGAATAGTATTGAGTAACTTTTGTTCTTTATCACTTAAAGCTGCATATTCATCTGATACCGGAGTATTACCAAAATCAAGTTTATAAAGAACGTTTTCACGCTTACCACTAATATCAGTGATAAGACTAAGTTCGATAAGGTCATGAGTTTGTAAATAAACAAGTTTTTCACGATTACTTAATTCAGTAAGTTCAGCAAGATGTTTAGCTGCTTCAGCATCATTTAATGGAACAATATTCCAAGTATGATTTTCATTATATTTCTTTATAATATCATCAATGATTTCAAGAGTTTTTTCAGCAGTAGTTCTTGTAACAAATCCACTGTCAGTATAAAGATTCTTATAAATAGCATCACGAATATCTTTTCGTAAAGTACCAGTCGAATCTCCAAGACCTTCAGTTTTATAACTACCGATTAAATCTCCATATTCATTAATGAATTTGTGCATTAACTTTTCACGAGCACGAGCATTTTTAGAAAGTCCCGGTTGGAACTCTTCAAGTGCACTTTCAAGTTCATCATTAATACGTTGAGCTGCTTTCCTAGCTTTATAATTAGCTTCATCCCATGCTTTACCAGTAATATCAATCAGAGTAATACCAGTTGTAAAAGCAGAATCAAGCCAAAGTTGTGTCTTATTAATATCTTTATCAAGTTCAAATAACAAATGTTGAATTTCTAACCATTCATCTTCTGTTATTTCAACATTATTAACATCAAATCCTTCAAGACTACCATTATGTGAAGCAAGATATTCTTTAATCTTACTAAACGCAGTAGTATATTTAGGATCACGACTCTTATCAATTACAGCCCAAGTTACTACATCTTTAACAGATTGAATAACATTAGACCGTATTCCAGCAACTTTTGTTGCAAGAGATTTAAGTTGAGCTATATTATTATTTAATTCACCAAATTCCTTAGTAAATAATTCTTTACCTTCTTCACTTTCAGCATCATAAACTGTATCTTGAATTTTGATTTCTTCAAGTGTAAGATATGGACTAAAATGAGAAGCAAGTTTTAACATCATTACAAGTCTATCTTTGTAATCAAGAGCCGCACCATAATTTGAACGAATCTCTTCATAATTCAAATCCTTAGTAATAGCCCATAATTGCTTAATAGCATCATAAACAGAACTACTCAAATTAGCCAAACGACTATAAGTAGCTTTCATTGCAGCAATATCTCGTTCTTCAAGAGCACTCTGAATACCACCTTCAAAACTTTCATCATCAAAAGATTTTAAGATATTCATAAATTCCTCACGATTTCCAACATTGTTATTATTCAAAAATTTCTGGATTCTATCCATAATTTTCAAAGTTTCAATAGCAATATTGGAATCGACAACAAGAGAATTTCGTAAACCATCTCTTGTAGGAACATCAGCATGAACAGCACGAGAATATAATTTTTCATTATCACCATAAATATTAATATTCTTACGAGGAACATCAATATATGTTTCTGCAACTATTCGACCAACACCATCATTTAAGACAGTACTAACCGAAGTCATAATAGGATTAATTCTGTAAAGATTACTAATAAAAGTTTTTGTCCAATCATCCAAATAATTGAAATCTCTATTAGCATCAATTAGAACATCACCGTTAATATAAAGATTACCATTCTTTAACATAGGAGCTACACGAAGAGCTTCTTCGTAAGCAGATTTGTTATAATCTACTTGAATTGCAGATTTATGATAACCCTTATAGAAAGAATGAGTTGCTTGTGTAGTAATAAAAATAGATGAAGCAGAAGATTCTAATTCATTATAAATAACATCACTTGCAGAAGAATGTGTATGTTCAATATTAATGAATGTAGGAGTAGTAACTTCAACTGAATTTAATACTTCAAAATCTGTATCAGATACAGAAGCAACATCAGTATCAATTGCATCTTCAGTTTCAACATCAATAGTGCTATCAATAGCATCCTCTGTTTCAATCATATTAGCATCATTGAAATCTGAATTTTCATCCATTTGGACTGATTCATTATCATCAATAGCTAACATGAATTTATGAATAGCATCAGAATCTGTAATAACCGATAACCTATCAGTTACAATAGTTTCACCATCTTTTTGAGCTTGTGCCATCATACCTTCTTGATAAGTAGGTATAATACTAATATCACCAGTCATTAAAGATGCTTCATTGCGAAGTAAAGGATTAACAGGTAAGAATACATAAATCTGCTTTAACGGACTATTTGTATTCGTAGGAATTGCATATCGTTTATATACACGATTCTTACTACGAGTAATCCTTTCAGTTACATATTCTGCATTAGCATATTCAGAATTAATTAATCGAGCTTCAGTTTCAATATAGAAATTCTGAGTATTACCATTCTCATCAATGTAAGAACCAGTACCAACATTTTCGCCGTTAGCATTTTGAACATAACCAATAGTGGCTTTATTCTTATTTGCTTCCCAACGATAACGTTTTTGTATATCACTTAATAATACCGGATTCATATCTGATTTCATACGAGATATTAAACTCATAACAGGTGTAATATCTACGTTTCCATCAAATATAGCTTTTTCAGTATTTCTTAAGTTTTCTGCATAATTACCAAGATTAACAGAAGGGTCAGGATAATGAACTTCACGACATAAAGCATCATATTCTGCATTAGGTCGATTAGTACTTATAAGTTCAATCGGAATATATTTTGAAACATTATAAGCATAATTAAAACCTTCTGTAACATAAGTATAAACTAATAACTGACGTATCGTATGAGCAATATAAGGAATCTTACTATCCCACATACGAAGAATACTATCAGTCATATTAGACCAAGAATTGACATCATTATCATCACGTTGGATTCTAATAACATCATAAGGTACAGAACGATTATTTTTACGAACTGTTAAATACTTAAATATGTTATCACCTCTAAACTCAGGTGATTTCTCAATATAATCTCTTAATGTACTATCTTTTTGAATAAATTGAATTTGTTGAGCAAGTGAAAGTTTAGTGTATTGAGTAAAACTTTCAGGTGTATAACCGTCTTTAACAGTATTCAAAAGAGTCTTAAAGATAAATTTTTGTTCTTTAAGTTGTTCCTCTGTATGAATACCTAATGTAGTAAGAACTTCCGGAGTATTATCAGGTGTTAAAATGGGAAGAACTTTAACAAGTCCATTATCTAATTCACCATTAATACTTACAAGATAGTTCATAATACTATCAGTAACATATTTATAAGTAGATTCATCAATCGAATTTTTACATTGAAGTATCTGACCTAAAATCGTATTAGCAATATGATGATTTCGAGTAATGAAAACATCACCGAAACCATTAGCCATTAACCAATGTGCATATTGATAACGAGCTTGAATTACTCCATAAGCACTTTGATTTTCAGTATCATTAAATTTGTTGCCATCAAGATAACCTTCAAATGAGCCAACAAATATACTTTCAATAATGTCTTTACCATTATCAAGAATTACCTTATTAGGAGTTTCATATCCAACAGCTAAATCCTCAATAAGTTCACGACGTGTCATAATATCATTTCGTTTCGGAAGTTCCGAACGAAATAGTTTCATATCAGAATAAGTAATCGCAGCAAGAGGATTACCTTTAACATCTTTTGGTTTATAATGCCGTCTAAAAGCATCAGAACTTTCACGAGTAAAAGCAGCTTTAATCGCATCTATTGCTTTAGGATTACCAGCATTTTCTTCGACATATTCATCAATAAATCGAAGTGTTTGATTATATTTATCATTTACAAGTTCTTTTAAGGCTTTTACTGGATAATAATATTCAGCAAGTTTACGTTCTTTTTGGTCAGCCTTAAAGAAACTATCAACCCTACTTTCACTTTTAAGCATAAAGTTAAGGTCAATCAAATTAGTAGCAATTTCATTGTATTCAACAAAATTACCAAGAACGCTAATCTGACGTAATAACCAATCTGCTGTACGATTATTACGATTTTTAATATTATCTAATAACTCTTCAGTAGTTTGATAACCATATTTACCACTGATTTCATTAATAGTTATATTCGGTAATTTATCTTTCAGTTCGTTAAGCTGTCCAACAGTAAGAGTTTTAGTTTTACTTTTACCACTTGCGACAGTCATTATGGCATCATGAGATTCAACAGGAGTAATTTCTTTTTTAACAATTAAATCAGCATAAATCTTAGCAAGTTCTACACTATAATCAGAACGAATTGCTTCGACAGCATCAAAAATTGTAAAATTACCACGACTTAATGATTGAACTTCCATTCGATTAACTGCTTCAACAATAGCAGGTTGATGAATAAAAGCATCTTTATTAGTGAATCTATTAGGTTTATCATTGTAAAGTTCAATAGTAACACCAGACGATATAGCACGAGCTACACTTAAAGTATGAACATTAAGATTAAATCCAAGTCCAGCTTTAAGAACATCAAGAATACCAGAAGTAAACTGATTCATTTGAAGTTCAACTCGCTCACCACTAATATCCAAATGTTCATTAAGTGCATCATTATTAATCCAAACATCATTAACCCAAAGAGCATTTTCTTTTGGCAATAATTGGATATTTTCAGCACCATATCGTTTAGCTAAAAACTCTTTATATTTACTTGTTAATCGAGGTACACCTTTATCGCTTACAGTGTACATTTCACTTCTATCAGCAAAACCTTTAGGTATCGGTAAAGAATTAAGATTAATCTTACGACGAATACCTTTAAGTAATCTACCATGTAAAGTGGAAATTGTTGCGATTAAAGTATCGAAATTAACAGAATGACCTTTAAGAACTGTTGAACCCATACTCATGTTATTAAGAGTAATCTTATCCATGAGATTATTAGGATTCAGAGTTTTAAGAGTATAATTCCAAAGAGCATTATCACGGTCAGATACAGCTTGAATTTCAGCCGTACCATTGGGTTTATTTACTTCTTCAGCATGATTTGGATTAGAAAGAACGGCTGTAATAATATCAATCAAATGATTATCACGAGCTTCTCTACTATTCAATTCATAAATACTCTCGTTTTGAACAAAGTCTTTTGTAAAAGCATTAAATGCTTTATCAATATTACTTTGAATAGCACTTAAATGAGGAACAATAGTTTTATCAGTATCCTCAACAAGATATTGGAATTTTGATTTGATAATATCAAAATTACTAATTGTATCAGGAGAAATATCAATAGTAGCTAACTGACTATTAACATTCTTAACAAACTTAATTAAATCATTAATTGCTTTATGAGCACGAATTAATAAATCCGAAGTATAAGCACGTTGAGTTTGAGTGTAATTACCAAAATCTTCAGTAACACCATCTCGCTTATTAGCAAGGTATTCTCGAACTAAACTATTTACATCACCATAATTCTTTGCAAATCCATACTGTAAATTATGCAGAATAGATTTAAGAATTTTAGTATATTCCGGATTACTTTTAATATCTTGTAAATCCTCTTTAATCAATTCAATTATATTATTGAGAGGAGATTGATTTGCATTAGTAGGTACTAAATTAGGATTATAATACCGGCTAATCCACTTAACAATAGCATTAAAATTATGACTTGTTAAATTAGTAAATTCTTGCGGAGTAGTGGCTAATTCGATATACTTTTGCTTAAACACCGACCGTGTGAATTTACCCCCTACTTGGGCCTGCGAGGCATCAAATTTCGACTTAAATTCGACAGGTATATATTTGTCTTGCTCAAAAATTACATTGCGATAATAGGCGTAAATCGAGTCAATATCGAAGTCCCAGCCAGTACGAGTAATAAGACTTTGTGGGAATATAGCTTGTGTAGCATTATTATTAAGAAAACCAACAACTTCAAATACAACCATTGATTGTTTACCCTCGGTAGGAATACGAATACCTATCATTCGACGAGCTTCAACATCAAGTTTGTCAATATCAACAGTTATAATATCCTTAGTTGTACCATCTTCATTAGTAATAGTTTTAACAGTACCAATATTTTTATAGAAATCCATTTTCCACGGATTAACTATAACTTTTGCATAATGGTAATTTTCATCCTCACGATATTCAGCTTGTAATTCAAGACTTCTACCAGTTCGTTTACATTCTTCAATAAAACTTGAAGCATATGTGATAGAACCATTAGCAACAAGTTCATCAATAGTTTTATTGTAAAGTTCTTTATCAGAATAGAACTCATTATGTTTGATTAACTCATTACTTGCAGTAAATATATCTGCTCGAATAGGAGCATGAAATCCGGGAAGATATTTATTAATAACTTGTTTACTTAACATAGAAGCCAGTATCTTCTCTAACTTACCTTTAATAACAGGATAAGATAAAGGCATAGTCGGAAGACCATCTTCTTTAATTTCAAGAGCTTTTCGAATAGTTATAGCATCAACATCATCCGATATAATTTCTTGAAAACGATTAACAAGTTTATTTATATCAATTTGAATAGCACCGCGAGCATCAGTTCGAATCTCACCATTCTCATCAATACCACCAATATCGTAAAGTAACTGCATAGCATCTTCACGAATATTGGTAGCTAATGTCTTTTGAAATTCATCAAACAGTTCTTTACCAGTAATATTTTTGCCATCTAATTCATAAATAGCATTATTCCAATCAAGACCTTCCATAATCTGCTTAACTAACTGACCACCTAAAATAGTAGTTTCATCAAGCAAATCAGCTTTAATATCTTGTTGAATAACAAAATCACTATCTCGCATATAAAGAATAGACCTATCATCTACTCGATTTAATGCCTCAATATCAAGACCACCTTGGTCATTATGAATTTTAACTGGTGTAATACCAGATACTTTAACAGCAGAAATAGGACTAACTTGGTCAATATTATTTTGAATCATCCAATCATATAATTGACCCATAGCACTACCTCGTGTCATACTTTCAAAAAGAACAACAGTCGAGTCTTTAATTTGAACACTATCTACTTCATCAGCAAATATATCAACTTCATTACCAGTTACAGCCGGAGCATGATAAAAATCACCACGGCGACGACGAGTTGTACCAAACAATTTAACTTGTTCTACAACCTTAGCGTAAGATGTAGGATTAAATGTTTTAGTCGGGTCTTGTAAATCAGTAACATATTGATATAAAGGTTCACTTGGATTCCAACGACCAGTGGCTTTCAAAAGTTTAATAAGACCTACATCAGTCATAATAGACTGAGAGTCATTAATAGTAGCAGTAGCACGATAAGCATCCAAAATAGCTTCATTTTGAATACCCATTTTATCAAGAATATTACTATTGAAATTCATATCTTCCATAACAACAACTTTACGAGGAGTATCGTTATGAATTGAATCAATAGAATTAAGACCGTTCTTAATAACTTGTGCTACACGTTTATTGAGGTCTACTGTATCTTTATATTCTTCAATATCACCATTAAATATAGCATTCATACTATGGTTATAAATAGTATGATTAAGTAATACTTTAAGTAAACTTAATCGAACACCATCATTATCCATAATATCATAAGTAGCAAGAACGTGTTGACGAGCGCTATTTAACAGACTTTCTTTCTTTAATGTAGGAATAGTATCAAGAGTATATTCTTTACCATCAGCTTTACGACGTTTAATCCAGTCATTAGCTTTCTGATTATATACTTCTTGAACTAAATCTGCTAAATAACTATCAAAAGTAGTAACGACACTTGTATCAGTTTTGATATTAGTATCGTAAATACTTTTAGCAATATTTTCAAAACTATCAACACCAGTTGTAGCGTTCCAACGAATATAAGCAGTTACGAAATCGCGAATATTACCAGTATTAGCAACAAGATTTTCATCGTAAGGTTCATTACGAACTTGTGCAATCATATTACGATAAACTTCTGCAATATCTACATTATTTATCTTTGCAATATGAGCAGGTAATGTGATATTCTTACCATTCTCAATATAAGTAATATTTAAGAACTGAAACGCCTTACCAGTCGGAATACCTTTTGCATCATAAATAGCTCTACCATTCCAATACTTTCGATTATGACGAGTTTTCATTTGAGCAAGATTCTCGTCGCTATTATCTCTTAATTGGAATATAATTTGTCCAAAAGTATTAAACTTAAAGACATCACTATTTACAATCTTTTCGATAGAATGAAAAATATTAGATTCTTCATTTATTGGATTATCTGTTATACGAACAAACTTATTTCGTGCAACAAGATTATCTAAATATTCAGTTACATAAGAATATATACGAGGAGCATGAGTAGCTAATCTACTACTAATACCATTCATCGGCAGATAAATATTTAATCCACGAGAAATAGCATCATTAATAAATGGAACTACTCGACTTTCAAAATCTTTTACATAAGCATCATAATCTGCATCAGTAAAATAATCTGTTGTCGTAGGTTTATTCGGAGTAATATTCTCACCTTTAAAACCATCAATTTCGATAGTATTTTTAAGACCTCGAATAGATTCTTGTCCAGATGTTGCTGGAGCACCTATCACACGACTTTTGGTATTACCTGAGAAAATAAATACTGATTTAGGATGTGCTGCAACAGCTGCAGGTGTATAATTAGAACCAAAAGTCTTAACGTGAATTGAAGTACGAGGTTTAGAAGAATCTTTAATAAATAAATCATCGACTTCAAGTCGTTTTGTAGTCATCATATAACTACGAGGACTATCAGATGTTAAGAATACATATTGACCAAGCATATTAAGAATAACTTCGGTATATGTATAAAGAGCACCTTGTACTTCACGATATTTCAGACCTTTATTTCCAATTTTAACACCGTTAAATGCAGATAATGCAAATTGATAACGACGTTCAACATCAGAAATAAATGCAGGATTTACTTCATATTCACCAATACTATTTTTAGTAAATATTCCAAGACCAGTCTTTTCGTCATAAATAAGAATATTATCTTCTGCACCCGGAGCAGTTAAAGTCGGGTCATTAAGATAATCCTTAAATATATGTTTAATATATTCAGTATTTACACCAGTACGAGTAACAAATCCACGAAGAAATTTTGTAAGCATACTATCATACTGAGGTGAATAATTAAGTTTACCTTGAACATCAAGATAACTCATATTCGTAAAACTGTTAAAATCATAAGTAGCAATTTGTGCTAATAAATATAAATATCCATTAATATTATGTGCAGGAATTTCTTTGCCACGATATGTATTAACACGATGTTTAGTATCATTAACTACATTTTCAAGAAGAGAATTAACTCTTGAATATACTTCATTTGCATTATCATTTGCATTATAATATTGAGTAAGAGCATCACGAGTAATTGCTAATCCTAAGTAATTAATTACAGACATCTGTTTATCTAATAGAGCTGCTTTATCAATCTTACTACGTCTTGAAATAGGTTCAAAAATACGTTTAGATTTAGGATTAGTATAAAGTACATCATTCAGATTATTATACAATCCAAATTCAATATTTGTACTTAAAATACTTTCAAATCTATCAATATATGTTTTAACACCAAATGATTCTCGATTATTCTGATAAATAGTAGCATTATTACCACCTTCTAATGCCATAATATTTACAGGAATAACAGCAAGTTTAATTCCAGAAATATAAGCATTTACAAAAGAATTATCATAATCAGAAGCAGCAGAACCATCATCTTCAAATACTCGTTGGAATATTTCAAGAATAGGAGTAAACTCATCATTTATAGCTGCAAGTTGTTGCAATCTATTATATATGTCTTGAGGTTGAATATCGTAAAGATGTGCCTCAATAAGTTTATTCCATAAAATATTAATATCAATAGGAGCAGGAATGTATGCTTTATTAGCAGTTCTATTTTTGAAATTACTCGAACCTACAAGAAGAGCTATTTGAGCTTTAACATGAGATGCTAATGTATTCTTTCTATCAATACGTTCTTTTTGCAAATCATCCCATATTACTTCAATATCTTCAATAGCATCACGTTGTCCTTCTTCTGTACTTTCATCATCGACAATCCGATTATTTTGATAAGCACGCTTACGATTAATCCCATAATTCTTATCAATATAATCAAGAAAATAATTAAAGATTTGACTATTACCTTTATTCAAATCAGTAAGTACATTTGCTACAAAAATATCGTTGAATCTTGTAGGAATAAAATTAGGTCGAGCTTTATACTCTTCAAGTTCTTTATTAAACTCAGCAAGAATTAAAGCCTTAAATCCACTACGAGAAACATCTCGATAATTAGCTCCAAAACGAGCTTGTCTTTGTTCCGCAGTAAGACCTTTTAACTTAAAGTAAGCAGCAGTTAAAACACGAGCCATATAAGCATAATCCATCTCATCAAATGTAGCAGTATTTACAATAGACGGATTAAAAGCGTGTTTAATATCAAGACCTAATGCGTTACCAAGAGATTCAAAATCTTTACGAATATCTTCACTATAAGTTTCATCTGTCGAAAGAGCAGCTAATACAGATTCTAATTTAAGTTCTCCACTTGTATAAACGGGATAACCCGTAGCTCCATAAGGAGTACGGGCATCCGCTTCTGCATATAAAAACGCTGTAAGAATACGACGTTTAAAAGCATTCTCTAATGATACATCAGCATTATCTTCAGCATAACCTCGAACATTATTATAATCTTTAATAGTAGGTAAAACACCTTTTTCCATTAAAGATGTAATAATATCTTCAATAGGTTTAGTCTTAAAAGACTTCATTTGATGATAAAGACCAGATTTCTCAAGTCTTCCATCAACAGTTAAACGATAAGGTTCAGGACTACATTGTGCATTCATAAACTAACAAATTTTGTTATTATTGTCATCAATATATTTATCAATAAATTCGATTACATATCCACCGTTTGAAGATACAATATTTTTCGGATTATTCAAAACATTTTCAGAACTATTTGAAAAAACCTGACCAGTGGGCGTCAAACCCACTCCCCCACCGGGTATCACTATGTTCGGGCCAATATCAGAAACATCAAGACTATTAAGTGTTTCAGAATTATTGTCATCAAACGTAATTTCACTATCATCATCAAGAAAATCTAATTCAGCTTGAGCTGCTCTTTGATTTTCTGTCAGAGTTTTATCAGGCGTTTTGATAGGTTCTGTAACTGATAAATTATCATGTGTTGCATCGTTTGTAACATTAGTTTGATTAGTTGTAACTGAGGTTGGCTCCGCTGCTGGGCTTCGCCCAGCGCTCCGCTTCCCGGTGGGAGAGGAGGTTGCACGCCCACTGGTCGGACTTTTTGCGCGTCGGCTATTCACACTATCCAAACTATTAATTACTATATTTCGTACATTACTAAGTAAACTATTATCAGTAACTGTATCTATACCAATAACCGAAAGAATTGCATCAATAATTTTATCCCAAAGACTTTTACGTTTCTTAATCTTCGGAGCTTCTTCTACAATAATTCTATTTGCTAAATTAGCAAACTGTTTATTTGTAAAAGCATAAGTAACTATTTCAGCAGGAGTTTCACTTAATATTTTAAGATATGTACGAAGATAACCAAGTTCAAGTTCAGTTAAATCGCTCTTATATTTAGTATTAAATTCTTTAGCATCAACCTTAAATGCGATATCATTAATATCGCTAATTAAGGTAGCAAGTTTATCGTATAATTCTTTAGAATTAGTTTGTTGTTCAAAATACTTATGAAGAGATTCATGAGTAATATTAACACCTAAATCAGTAGCAGTAAAATCACGTTTAGTAAGTTTATTGCTATTGATAACGATAGTTTCAGTACCTTTATTATATTGAGCAATTATGAAATCTTGTTTATTTGATAATTTCTTAATACTGAAATTAGTTTTACCATCAGCATAAATTCTATCATATAATTCAGCGATTCTGTTAGCAACATCTTCAGATACAAAATCAGGTATAACACCTAATACTCTAAGACCTGCTACTTTATCATCTGTAATATTAACAAGTTTTTGATACCAGTTTGTTTCAGTATCATTTGTCATTGAACTTAATGTTGTAATTGCTTTAACAGCAAATTCTTTCGTCATATCTTCTGATTCTCGAATAGGATTATCAGAATTTTCAGATTTAAGTTCAAAGAACATTGCAGGTTGAATAGAATCAATAGTATAATTGGTAACAACATTACCATTGGTATCTCTAATTCCAATAACACTTGTTGTTAAAGCGCCGGTGTCAAGAATAAAATCTTGCATCGAATCAAATGTTGAAGAAACAGATTTATCAACGATGCCTTGTTGTTTAGCCCAATCAAGTATTTTAGATTTATATTGACCTTTAACTGCTGCATAACCATCATCTGTTTTAACACCGTAAGTATAATGGTCGCCTTGCAATGCAGTAGTAACACTACGTTGCATATTACCATACAGTTTACGGAACAGATTATGATTAAGTAAATCAGTTAAATCTTTACCAGTAATACCTCTTGCTTGCAAATCAATTACAGCGTAAGTTCCTTTGTTAGATTTATTTTTTTCAATAATACCATTTAATTGAGCAAGTTCTCGTGCTGTAAAAGGACTTTTAGCAATACGAACTTTTGAAGTAGTTCTATTAACTGGAATTACTCTACGACTTAATCGAAGTTTAACAGGAGTAAATTTATCACCGGATTTAGTATATTCAATACTAATTCTATTGATATAACTTATTCCATTTCCAAGTATATTCTTTTTACGAACAACTGTTTGGAAATCTAAATGTTTAATATAACGAGTTTTTCCAGTAGCAGGGTCTGTATTTTCATAAAGAGAACTAATATTAAACCATTCAGCTCCCGGAACTCCACGATTATAACTTGTAATGATAGCTTCTGATAAAGGAGCTAATCGACTACGAATATTAGCATTGTGAGCTTTAGTTCGAGTCTTATTAGTATCATCTATAAGAGTATACAGACCAGATTTAGCATCAGTTGGAAGAGATGTGAACGTAGCATCTGAAATAATATCACTCATAGTTTGAGTAACAAATTCCATAGCAGCTACATTAAACGGTGTATCTGCAACATCACTTGCTAAATTACCACGATGTAATGGAACATAACTTTTTCCATTTTCACCAGCATTAGCTTGAATTTCAGCATACATTTGGAAATGCCTATCTGATGAAGTAATTTTATCTTCAATAATAGGATTATTAAATGCAGTGTCAGTAGTAAGTGATGAAACTAACATTAAACCATCAGCATCAGGCTGACGTTGAATAATATTAACAGCAGGTTTACCATTAACTGTAACAGTACGTTGCATCTCTTCATTTACATTAGCTCGATAACCACTTGAATCGGCAAATGTAATAGGAGATTTATTAATACCTTTTAATACTAAAATTGCAGAACCTTTTTCTTTAATTTCAGTAATAAGTTTTTGACTTTGAATAAAGTCATTTCCGAGTTTAATATTTAGATTCTGATAAGCGTTTTTGATTCTAAGTCCATAACGAACATAATCATTAAGATTTTTAAGTCTTACGCTATAGAACATAGGACTAATAAGATAATAAACCTTATTTAAATCAAGACCTTCAATATCAAACGCTTCCGGACTAACACCTTCAACTTCGGTATTATATTGGATAGCTCCAATGAAAGCATTGATTATTTCAGAATGTTCAGTTTTTGATGTATTACCATATTTATCTAATTCTTTAATAATTGATTTTAGTTTTGAAATAACTGAATCAGAATTTTGTTGTTCACGAGTTAAGGCTTCAGTATATACTTTATAAAACTCTTTTGTTAAGTTAAATATTGTATCACTTCCACCAGCTTTTCTGATAATAGTATCTACAAATTTAGATGTTCCATAAGAATTACCAAAAGCAGAATCATATTGATTAACTCCACTTTCATCAATTCTACCTAATTGGATTCCATGATAAGTTTCACTATCACCTAAACCAATTCGTTCAATTAATAGTTTCTTACCATTTACATCTAAATTGACATCGACATTACCATCTTTATAAGTAACTTCAAATTCCTGACCTTCGTGTAAAGTTCTTAAAGCATCAAATAATTCAGTAGCCTTGAATTTAACACCATTAACTGTAATGTTGTTTTTAATAACACGAGTTTTAGGATTATAATATTCAGGACTTGTGATAATCTTATAAACTTCAGGTGTAATACGACGTAAACCTTTGAAACCATTAGTTTTAAATTCACGTTGAATATGAGTTTTGAAGAAATCACTTAAAAACTTACCACGAAGATTTAAGTTACTATCAAGATAAGCACCGTCTGTTGTTTGAATCGGATTAGCAATTCGTTTATTAATAATATCAAACAAACGTTTAAGAGCATCGAGTTGTTCTTGTGGAACACCATTCTTACTCATTTGCTGATATATTGTATTAACATTTACATCATTTTTGAAATATTTAAGTGCATACCAGATAGGTTCATAATATTTGATAACATCATTACGACCATCTGTTTGCTGATATATAGAATCAAGAATATCTTCGTAAGTATAAACGTGATTATCAGTAAATATCTGACGACCATCGAGTTTTACAATAGTATTTTCAATAGCATCAAGAGCATTACGCATTGAATCACTAATATAATAACGATAGTCATTAGTATTAAATTCATCTCTTGATTCAGTATCATCTATAAAGTCAGAAACACTGTTAGCAAGTACATCAAGACTATTAAGAATAGATACATCATCGTTTAATTCAGTACCACTTTCAAAATTATAATATCTCGAAAGAATAGAATAAGCTATTCGAGCATTTCTTAATAAATCAAGAACATTACTTTGACGAACAGCAGTAATAACATCTACTCCAGTAAGATTCAAAGCATCAACATCAGATACCAAATAAGGTTGAATTGATTGAGCTAATGTATGAAGTCTTGTACGAGCCGGAAGATTAGGAATAGCGCCATAGTCTAAAAACTCTTTTGCTAAATTATTTATGGTAGTAGCAAATTCCATAATTTTAGAAGTTTGACTACCAAAGCCATCATCATTTACAAGAGCATCATGTAACGGACTATCTTCATCTTGTCTAATAGCACGAATTTTACTAATAAATCTATTCATCACACTATTAATATATGCGATATTAGTTTTGTAAAATTCAGTTGTACTTTTAGCTACTTCATTAATAATACTATTTTTGAATAGAGTTATCTTATGATAGAAATTTGAATATCTAACAGTATCAAAATTACTATTAAGATTCTCAAATTTAATTTGAGTAAGACCTTCTATTTGTGCTCGAATTACATTATGGTCTACATTAATATTTTTAAGAGTTAATTTACCATCAGTTATAGTATAATTATTGTTAAGAACATTAGCAACGTTAGCGATATAGTCAGCAATAGCTTCACGCATTTTAGCATTTTCCTCTTCACTATAACCAACTATATCACCACCATAAAGATTCCAAATCCAATCTTTAAAAAGATTAGATTTAAGATTGTTTGCAATACGAATATTACTATCTGATAATAACTGTTTTACACGATTAGCTTTTTCTAAATTCTCATTACTAATTTCAGTAGGTTGATATTCATTTATCCAACCAATAAAATTACCAATAATATTAGTTCGTAACGTATTAAGTCCAGTATTATCAATAGGAGATAATAATGCTTTATAAATATCACTATTAGAATCAGATAATTCTTTATACAAATTTATAATAGTATCTAAATAATGATTCTCAAATTCATCTGCTGAAAGTTTATCTTGAATACTATAAAGTGTTTTATAAATAGCATCAAATTTAGTTTGAACTTCATTTCGAATTTCAGTAATATCCATACCTGCAAGTTCTTTTGCAGAATATGTATCTTCTTTACCAGTCGCATCATCTTTTATAGTAACCATTACAGCACTAAAATCGGTTTCGTCGTCGGTTACAACCTCGATTCTTTGCACGGTTTTGGGCGATTCTGCGACATTAAATTTTGAGCCTACCGAATATACCTTGTTTTTAATATCGACGGTATTTGGGGCCTCGCTGTCATCGAGAGAGTACGAAATCCCGTTACTGTCTGTCAGCACCTCGGTAGTAACATTTTCGGATTCTTGACTTGCTTCTTGATTAGTAACTTCAGTAGTTTCTTCTACTTTATCTTCAGCTTTTTCAATCTCTTCTTGTTTATCATAAACTTCTTTAAGTAACTTACTTCGTTCAGCCATAATCTCATCTCGATTATTAACATTTTCTTCGAGAGCCATTACAGCCATACTCAGTTGAGTTCGAGCTTCTTCAAGAGATTTATATGTTTGATTATTGTTATTACGAGTTTCACGCAAACGTTTTGCAGCTTCATTATATTCAGCTACATTATTATTTTCACGTTCACTCTGTTCTGTAATATCACTATTAATTCTGTTAAGTCTTGTATCGTAATCAGCTAAATCATTTTCAAATAATTCAATCTTCCTACGAGTATCAGCAATCTCTCCATTATGAATAGCAAGTTCTTGTTCATATTGGAGTTTACCAACTTCTAATTCTGCAACAGCCTGACGAGCATTTGCAATTTGTTGTTGTAAACTTAAAATAGATTTCTTACTATTTTTAATTTCAAGAAGATAAGGTTTACGAGCTTTACGATTAGGTTGTTTTGTACTGATAGCACCTTGATTAGCAATATAAGTATTTAATTCATCAATTTGAGATTGCAAACCATTGATTGTATCTTCAATAGTTTTAATCTTATTTACTAATCGAGTACGTTTACCTTTAAGTGTACTAATCGCTTTATTACGAGTTTTATCTTCAAGTTGAGTTTTATAATCTTCAATAACTTTTTGCAGTTCTTCACGTTCTTGTTCAAGAACAGTCTTTTCTACATTTAAGCTATGGAGTTTACTATCAATAGCTTTAAGGGCTTCATCTCGTTGCTTACGAAGATTAGACGCTTCAATATCGAAAGTTTGAATATCAGTATCAACAATAGCTAACTGACGACGGTAATAATCAAGTAAATAATCATCAGTTGATGCCTGAACTTTAAGAACATTGTCGAAAGGATTACCCCAACTTAAACCCATATTACGAGCATGAATATCTCGCATAATAGTAAATTCTCTACGAAGAGCATCTACGACAGGTCGTTTATTAGCACCGTAAACTTCTTCAAGTTGAGCATCTGATAATTTACTTAATTCATCAAAATATTCAACAGCATAATTGAACCCATTAGCAGAACCAATTTTACCCATAATACCAACAAGCAAACTTGAAGCAGGGTCAGTAATAGTTCTGTTAACTTTTGGAGTACCATCACTATTCATAACTTGATTACCAGCTTCATCTAAAACTGGAATTTCAGTTACTTTAATATTCATATCACCGTCAAAATCAGCAATAGCTGCGGCAGTATCTTGAATACCATTTATAATGTTAGTAGCTCGCTTATTTTCAGCTTCTCGTTGAGCTTTACCATTAAGTATTCGTGTAACACCATTACGTCCAGCAAACATTAAACCACCACCGATAGCACCCCAAATAAAACTATCCCATGAAGAAGCTTGTTCAACAAGTCTTCCCATACGAGCTAACGGAGTTAAAGCAGCAGTTTCATCTTCAATTCCAAGTTCTTTTTTTGCAGCAATGACACCTTCATTAAGTGCCATATCAACTCGCATCTCTTCAAGACCTTCAGATAAAGCAACAAAAAAGAAATCTTTTGTTTTACGAAGTCCAACACTCGGAATGAGTTTACGATTAAGTTTAGATGTTTCACTATCTAAAACAAAAGTCTTACCTTGTTGTGCAAGACCTTTTATATTACTTCTTAAACCTTTTTCAATAGAAACACTATTAACCGGAGCTTCTTTAATACCACGAAGCATAATATTAAGCTCAATAGCATTAAATAATACTCCATAAGCCCAAGCATCATTGTAACTTTCAGAAGCATAAATAGATGCAAACTTACGAGCATCATCTTCATTGAAACTTAAATCGAGAGCATATTGATATTGTTCATCATAACCACGAACAATTTCTTCCATACTATCGAGATGTGCTCCGTATAAAGTACCAATTATCTGTTGAATATAAGGATTTTGTAATGCACGACCTGCTTTATTCAATGCAGAACCTAAACGGCCAACACCGTTAATCATGGTTACTAATTTACCAACAGCTTGTAAAGCTCGCATTTGTCCAATAATAGGAAGCATAGATGCGGCCGCAGAACCTACGGTAGGAAACATACTTGCCCACCAAGTAGCATCACCCATACCACCAGCAAAACCACCTTTTTGAGCTTGTTTTGTTTGATAAATAGGCATTGCTTTACGACCCCAATTTTCAATATCTTTACCTATTCTCTGCCATTCAGAACCAAGACCTTCGTTGATAGCTTTGTCCCATTTATATTTGGCATTATCATCCCATATTTGACTAATAGCACGATATGTAGTAGGAAAGAAATTAAGAATACTACCGATACCAGTAATAGTACCACCGAGAATGGTAGTTCCAAATTGACCAATAGCATTTTTAGTTAAATACCAACCACTTTGATTTTGTGCTCTATTTTCATTAAGAACACTTAAATCAAGATTAGGATTAATTTGACCTCGACCTAATATATTTTCATATTCAGAAATATTAAAAGGTCGAATTGAAGATTGTTTTCTACCACGAGAAAGTTCAGGTTCAGGCATACTACCGGGTAAAACAGGAGTAGCTCCTACTCCCCGAACTGGTGTTTCAGAAGGAGTAAGAGCTTGCGAACCTGTAATAGGAATCTTAATATCTGTTAAATTTGGCATAGTTTAATATCCTATATTAGCGTTATTTATTTTATTCATTTGAATAGCTTCAGCGGCTTCTTGCATATCAAGAATAACTCCATATTGAGTTAAAACATATTCTGCAATAGGAGCTAATGCTTCATTTATAGTTTCATAATATTGAATATTATTAGGAGTTATACCTTTAATTGTATAAAGACTATTAGGAATTGTATTATATCCAAACTCTCCATAATGAACAGAACCATCAGGATATTTCAATCCACTAATATCTTTTATATAATAACCTTGTGTTGTTCTACCAATCTCAACTTTACGACTATTACCGTCAATACTATTATAGAAAGGTTCGTGAATATTCAAATCATATTCAACTTTACCTAAATCATCGACAGTTCTTTGAAGGTCTGCGATGTTTGCAACAGCAGGACTATTATTAGCACCAGTAGTATTGAAATCAATAAATCCTGAAGCGTATTGAGATTCAATCATTCCAGCACTACGTTGTAAACCTTCACCACCAATTTTAGCATAAGGTTTAATGTTACGATAATTGTCAAGAATTTGACGAGCAATAGTAGACGGGTCTACTTGTTCAGAGAAAATAATATTACCACGAGCAGCACCAGTTTCATCAAAAAGAGTAATTGCATATTCATTACGGCCTTCACGAGCTGCAATTCCATTAGCGATCGGACTAACCTCAGTCTTATAAATATCATAATCAAGACCAAGTTCTTTACCCGAAAGAGGTTTAGAATTTTTAGTAGCATTACTCTGACGAGTTATACTTGTACCTTTTGAATTAGTAGTAGTCGAAGTAGGAAACGCATCAAAATTCATATACTTAGCTAATTGCATTCCGGTAAGACCAGTACCTTTTCCAGATGGAGTTTGAACAACACTAATATTACCAGCACCTTTTTTCCAATTTACCATAGCAGCTGCCATGTAATTTTGTTGGAATCTTGAAGGATTAGCAATAATATCACGAGTTGCTGTAAATTCAAGAGATGCATCAGCAATAGCTTTACGATAACGATTTGAAACATTATCTGCTGCATTAGACAGAGTAGATTCAAACTCTTCTTTTGTCATAATATTATCTCGGCTTATAGCAATATCGCCATCAGCAGTTTTATAATAAAAACCACCATCTGGTGTTACAGGAATACTACCTGTTTTTTCATTTCTATTATAATTATTATTTATAAAATCAAGATATGCTTCATAACTTGAAATACGATTATCAAGAATTAATTTAGCTTGAGGGTCAGCTACTTTGTACCAACCTAATAAACCAGATAATTTATCTCGATGTTCTTTCCAAGTATCAAATACAGAATTAAGCTGAATTTCGTCAGAACGAAGTTTAGCTTGAAGATTATTATAATTACGTTGAGCAGTCTGAACTTGTAAAAGCTTACCTTTAAGATTAGCTGCTGTTTTTTCGTCAAGACCTGCTGAATCAACCAATCTTTCAGCAGTAGAAATATTAAGTGTTTTAACAATATTACCATCTCCCGGATTAAGACCTAAAATTCCAAGTTCATCAGATGTAAATATCTGATTCATAGAATTTGAAAGTTTAGTCATTTGGTCAGTAATTTCATTACGACGATTAATGTTTTCTGCAACACTATCACCAGTAACTTCGAAACCACCTAAAGTATCAAGATATGGAGCGTACTGTTGAAGAGTTTCAAGTTCTTGCTGTTTACCTTTTGCACGAGCTTTAATATAAGCAGCATAACCGGGATTAGCAATTAAATCAACCGTAGTCTTAATATCTTGATAAGAATATAAACCTGCGGCAGCACCAGCTAAGCTTTGAATATTATTGTTAATAAATTGACCAGACAAAACACTTTGTGTAAAAGCAGTTCTATCGAGATTCTCAATATCATCAGTAGCACCAAGTACACCCTTAGCGTAACTTTCAAACATTTTATCTACATAATTCTGTAAACCAGCTTGAATAAGTTCAGGTGGAACTTGAGCTTTGTTCTGTAATATATCAAGAACATTAACTCCATATTCCTTATTAACAGTATCTAACAAAGTTTTAACTTCAGCAGGTAATTTAGAATTAACAGTAAACTTACCGTCTTTTGTAGGAGCACCAAGTTCATTTACGTTAATACCTAAACCATTAAGAGCAAACATTGTAGGATTACCAGCAAATAAAGGAGCATAATCTCCTAATTCGTAATCTCTTAAATGTCCACCAGCAGAACTATCATCTTTTACAAATCGAGTAAGAGCATCTTGATTCTGCCAAACAGTAGTAAGATAATTAGTATAATCAGGATTAGATTTAAGTAATGACATAGCATAACTCATAATCTCTTGTTCTGTAATACCTTCTCTTTCACTACCAGTTTTAACAAAGTGACTTGCTAACTTTTCACCATCAAAACCTGTTGCAACATCTAATCCATACTGACGTATCATATCAGGATTAGTAACAAGGTTTTCAAATGATACTTTATCAGCCTTAGCTTTTGAAAGAATATCAAATACGTCTTTTTGATATTTATTTACATCGAACTTTTTACCGATTTGAACTCCATTAAAACCACCGCTTACGACAGTATTAGTTTCTGCATCATAAATAATATCAGAAGATTGTAAACGACTACGAAGTAGGAAAGCATTTTGATTTTGAGTATCCCAATCACTCTTTTTCAAATCTTCCATATACTGCTGTTCCAAAGCATAATCAGCTTGAACAGCTTTAAGACCTTCATTAGTCAGAATATTCTCAGTTTGCTTATAAATATAATCATCTGCTGCAAACCAATTATCTTGTTCCTTAAATTCATTAGCACCTTCAACAATCTTAGCTCTTTCAGAATCAAGAACTTTTTGTCCACGAGAAGTTGCCTTAATTTGACTTAAAGGATTAGCAATTCTATTAATATAAGCTTCACGATTTTGGTAATACTTTTGATTCAAAGCATTTCCAACAGCAGCATATACACTTCCATAATCTTGTAATTGTGGAGTTTTTAATGTATTAGTATCGTATCGACCTATTGCAATTTCTGCCATAATTTTATAATGATTAGTTTGTAAATTAGTTGTAACTCGTATGGCTCCGCCTGCTGGGCTTCGCCCAGCGGCTCCGCTCCCCGGTGGGGCAGGAGGTTGCACGCCCACTTGTCGCGCGTGTTTGTACCACTATTTGTATCATTACAAATATACAAAAAATCGTGAATATCGGACTATCCTATAAAAGAATAATCCGATATATCACGCACTGCATTAAGCTCTTTTACGTCTTGCAAGACCACCGCAAGCAAAACCACTTCTCATGTGATTAGTTACTCCACGAGGCCATAACTTTTCATATAAGCGGGCACTTGCGTAATTATTAACTGCTCCGGCAAGACCTTCAACTCCTTGTAACATTCCTTGTAATCCTTGCGTTCTGACTGCCATTAACTGTTGATTCAAGCCGACAGCTTTGTTATATTCATTAATAGCGTCTTGATACATAATTTGACTATTAGCATTTCGAGCATTAACTCGTTCTTGCCTATTCAAATCATATCTTTGACGTTGATAATCTTTCTTAGCTCCATACAGTTTGTTTCGAGCAAGTTGAGCATTAATTGCAAGATTTGCTACACTATTTCGAGCTGTTTGAACATTGCTTGTATTATCAGTAATATATCGAGCAGCTCTACGTTCTTGTGTACCAAGTTCTTGTAATTCCTCACTAATATCATAATCTGTACTATATTGGACAGCATCTACTTTATTACCTTTCGGAACATGAAGTGTAGATTCAAATTCAATAGCCTTTCGATTAGCACGAGTATTAAGAGCGTTACCTACAATTCCAAACAGTGAACTTGCAAGATTCATACCAAGTCCAAATTCATTAAATCCGAACTTAAATGCAGAACCACCGCCAGCACTTGCAGTAGTTTGAATTGGAGATAAAGTAGTAAGTTTAGGAGCTGAAACTCCTGTAAGACTATAAGGTGAAGCATATCCACCAAAAGGTCTTTTCTTTCTTATCATTCCACCACAACGCACAATCGGAGCATCATCACGAAGTCCTAAAGCAGTGGCATAAAGTTCTTGAGCTTCAAACAAATCTTCTGTTTTAGCATCAATAATTTCAGATTCACCGCGAGCTTTATTCATTCTATAAACTAACTTTTCAATATTACGAACATTTGTTCCAGTTTGTAATTTGTTAGTTTTACTTTTATCTAATGCAGATAAAGATAATGTAACTCCATCAGCAAGTTGAATAACTTGAGCTTCCTTTTCACCTTTCATATCGGTAAGTTTCTTTGCGTAATCAGCGAAAGTACGATTTGTTCCGGGAACTTTAATCGTATCACTGAATACTTGACCACCTTCAGGAGTTTCACGAACAACTTCACCAGCATACATTCGACCATTTTTAGCGCCGCCGCCTTCAATTTCCGAATCTCCATATATAATTCCAGTTTCACCAGTAGCGGGATTATATTGTTCATGAGTTTGACCATAAGCAACAACACTATTAAATGAATTAGGAACTACTTGGCCGCCGGTGTTTAATTTTCTACGACCAATCATTCCACCTAATTTAGCATAAAATCCTGTACCTTCTGAGTAATTACCAAGATTACTTTGTCGAATAGTTGCAACATCATTTTCAACCTTATCTTGCATATTACCCAAAGTCTGCTGACGTTCCATTTCAGCTTGTTCAGCTAAAAGTGCTTGACGACGACGCTCTTCTTGACGTTTTTTCTTACGTCCAGTAAACAAACCAACGATACCACCAATTAATGCACCGATACCAGCACCAATAGGGCCAAGCCAAGAACCAGCAGCTGCACCAGTGGCAAGCGCCGCAGTTCCACCAACAGCAGCTCCAATTCCTAATCCAGTTCCAGCTCCACTTAAAGCGCTACCACCTACGATACCTTCGCCATCAGCACTATATTTAGATTCATCAATATCACTGGCTTGAACTCGCGTACCCCATTGAACACTACCGGGGTCATTAATACTTGTTCCACCCCAATAGAATTTTCTACGAGGAGTTCCAACAAGTCCACCGAATTTAGCAGTAATACCACGAGAAGTTAAAACTTCATTATTAATCTTATTTTGCATATTAGCATAAATCGCTGAATCACGAGCCATCAACTGATTTGCTTTTGCAATACCTTGCGCATTTAAATCAAGATTACCGTATTCATAAACATCATCAAGATATTTTCGTTTAATGCCAATACCTTCATTTTCAAAGTAATCTCGATTGTTTTTACCAGCGATTATACTACGATAAGCATCACCAGACATAACGCCACCGAAATCTTTTCGTTTACGTCTTACCAGACCACCACAACGAGCAACTCCACGAGCAGAAACAATTTCATTATTGATTTTGTTCTGCATATTTGCATAAATAAGTTTATCGTTAGCAATTAACTTATCTACATAGTTCTTAACTGGGATTCCGGTATCATCATTTGTCCCACCATGATAAATCATATCAATTATACCATTGCCGAAAAATCTATTACCAGAATCACGAGCCATTCCTAAATAATCAGCGGTAGCATCATGTGTTGAACGAATACCACCGAAATTATATTTTTTACGATTAGTTTTACTCATATCTTCAACATAGTTATCAGGATTATCATCAGTATTAAAATTAGAAAATAATCTATTTCTAATCATATCATAGTCATTAGAACTATTAGTCTTAAATATTTCTAATTCAGATTTATCTCTTCTTTTATTACCAGTAGTATATTCTTTAATAATACTATCTGTATTACGTTCATTAGCACCTTTTAACAATTTCTTATATTGTCTAAAACTAGTTCGACCTACTCGATATGCAAGATTAGACATAAGATTAACAATAGGCTGAGGTAAAGTATTGAAATCATCAATACCATATTTCTCAGAATAAATATCACGAACATCATTATAGGCTTTCGCCATACGACGATTCAATTCAGCATCAATTTGTTTTCTTGTTGCTTTACCTTTTGCTTTAACAGATTTAGTAAAATCAGAAGTATCATTTAACTTAAAACCGGGGCCAATAGTTTTAGCACCACCTTCATACGAGGGATAAGGATAATAATATTTACCATCTTTTGAACGTGAACGAACAGTTTTAAGTTTATTATTTTCTTTAACACGAACAAATTCTTTATCACCAGTCAATTCGTTATCCCAAATATGTTGAGAATACTCATTAATATAACGAGTAACTTGACGAAGACTATCAGGATTAACTTTACGATTAGACATACCATTAAAAGTTTGAGTAACGTGACAAGTGGGCGTGCAACCTCCTGCCCCACCGGGGAGCGAGGCCGAAGGCCGAGCCGCACAAGTTGTTACAAATTACCTTTGATTATTACGATTATCAAGAATCCATTCAGGATTAACATCAATAAGTTCCCAAAGTCTGTTATTATCACTATTATTAAATTTCATTATACAATAAACATATTGACAAATGAACTTATTAACATCATACCATTTAGCTTTACGTTTTAATGCAGATTCATCTACAACTAAATCAGTAACCATAAAAGGTATTTGTTTGTGTATATCATTAACATTATTAAATCTCCAAAGATTTACTTTATTAACACCAGTTGTACCATTATACCATTTATCATTAAATTTAACAATTTTATAACCAGTACATTGGTCATCATTGTGAACCAATATTTCATTAATAGTTTTCTCAAATTCGTTAATAGCAGGTAATAAATTATTAACAATATCAACTCTATCTTTCCAAGCGATATTATTTAATAACTTATTATAATTACTATTGTCGTTAAGAATAAATTTAATATATGATTCTTTAACAAGTTGATTATTATTATCATCTTTTAAGAATCGACCATAATTATTTTTAGATATTGCATAAATACTATGTTTATCAAACCAGAATAATCCATTTCGATTGGTAATACCTACGATAGGATTATAGTCATGGAATGAAATCCAAGCATTAGCAATAGGACTAAAACTAATTGTGAATTGTCTGTTATTAACATTTTGGACTAAATATAAGATATTAGTATCTTCATTAAATGCCCAAATTCTACCATTATTTTTAAACGGATTAACTACATCTTTTACAAGATTACCGTCAAACCATTTAAGAGCATTAAGAGCAGTCATATTACTTACTTTATCTCCATTAATATTGAAGATACGTCTATGAACTGCATCAATAACAAAATAACCAATAACATTAACGTGAGTATCAAAATAACTTTGACAACCTATATAACCACTGGGACTATATGTAACCTCTTGAGGTTCCATATTAAATATATCAGCTGTACCTAAATACGAAGTACCTTCATCCGTATTAGAAAGTGTATCACGAAGTTGTAATAAATGCAGACCATAAGTCTGTTGAATATAAAGATTTTTATTGTCAGTTTTCAATGCAATAATTTCACCTCGATTAAAAGGCATATCTTTATAATCATCACTTCTAAACAATCGCCAATTAAGATTAGCATTTTCAGCACTCTGTAATTGACTACGAATTATACGATAAGGATGGTCTTGAGTTCCGGGAATTTCTTCAAAATAAGTAAATGTTTCAATACCATTCTCATTATAAACAGGAGAATAACCTTTACCAACACTACTATTTATGAAATTATCAACTTGATAACTTAATTGATAAAATTCACGTAATTCATTACCACGTTTATCGTGATATTTGAAAGATTTATCTACGTTATTAACACTGAATCGAGCAAGAATATTGAATTTACTTTCAAGAGGAACAGTAAATATCCAACGATAAACAGTAGCATTACTGTCTAATTCTTTTGCTTGAGCATCACCATAACGATAATCAGATGATGGAGCAGTAGCTCGAAGTGTTATATATCCAATAAATGTATCACCAACTAAAGGAGTTATTACTTCAGAAGAACCTTTAACATTAATTACATTAGATGCAATTTGAAGTTTCTGATTATTAACATCAGAATAAAGTGTTTCAGAATTATTAATTAAATCGGCAATATATCCTCTTGCCCATTCCTCATTATCTGTACCTTTATTAAATCCATCAAAACCTTTTTCAATACGATAATAACTATCACCAGCAATATTGTTTTGAGAACTAATATTAGCATTGATATATTCAAGTGAAACGTCTTTGGTTGCACGAGAAGTATCAATTATAAGACTATTAATGTCAGCATCTAAGAAACGAGTTCCAGATTCATTAGGATTTGTATCAAATCCATTAAAATCTTCACCTTTCCATTTAGCTGGAAATACTTTTATATCATCATCAAGTTTTTCATTTTTAACAAATTTAAGAACATCAGTTTCAAAGTATAGAGGTTTAAGTTTACCTCGAATACTATTTATCTTATTATAGAGATATTCAAATGTATAAAATCTTGCATTATCTCCACCAAAAGGATTCTTATAAGTTTGATTCTTACCGAAATTATTAGTTTCAGTATCTCGCATTGCGAAACCTTGTGTAACAATTCGAGAATTATTAATATTATGTTCAACAAAGAAATAAACTATTGAACTAATATATTTATTCATTAAGTCTGTTTTACCAGCAAGATTAGCTTTAATATTAATATTAGGACTTAATGTATAAGTAGGATGCCATTCAGAAGAAGTAGAATATAATTGAGTTAACCAATTAAATGTTGGAGCAGTTGTCCCATTAACTTTATCACTTAATCGAGCTTCAATTAAAATATATTTAGTTTCTTTTGCATCAAGATTAATTACGAAATTAGTTTTGGTATTAATTGTATTACCAATAAATGTAGATTTACTATCAGATGCTAAAAGATTAGATTCAGAAACTTCATAATACCCAGTTTCAACTTCAGATTCTTCTGAATCAATTTGTTTAACTACCGATGTAGCATCATAAACTTTTGTAGTTAAATTTATACCAGCAGGTATCACACTATTTCCACCAAATGTAGGACTACATTCAACACCAATTAATTGACTTGATGTACTCTCACTTGTTATCTCCAATACTACAACTTGATAATCAGAAGGATTAACTCCACCTTCAGAATCTTCAGTTGTATACGGTAATGGAAGACTTGGTAATTTCAGTTTACCTTTTGTTAAAGAACGACCTTTTGCTTTAACTGTTGTATGTCCAGTCGAAACTCCGTATAAAGTAAAATAACGATTACGAGCTATTGTAGGTTTTTCACTACCAACACCAGTTTTAGCAATTTCATCTACTTGTTTAGCAGCATCAATATCAGGTAAACTATTCCAACTCGGACTTATAATCTTACTAATACTTTCAGATTTATAAGGAATTTTATGAGCATTTTGATTAGTAGAACCTACAGGATAAGCTTCAACATCATAATTATTAGCTTTCCAAGGAATATGATGAATATTTACAAGGTCACCTTTATAATCATAATATCCAGCATAAAGAACATAAACTTCACCACTTTTGAAATAACGTCGAGTACTATTAATATAAGAAGAACTCGGATTCCAACTTAATTGGACATCAAGATTATTCTCTGTAAATTCTTTAAGTTCACTATCAAGTTTACTATAATCAAGAGTTTTTACATTACCTCGAATAAGTCTATTATTGAAATTAACCAGAGTGTTATCTCGAATATAAGATATATTTTTAATAAAAATATCATCAAGACTTATAGTAGATAAATACGAAACATCACTTACAATATGAGTAGTACTTACACCACTAATTGAAATGTCATCAGTTTCATAAGATAATTGAGCTTCGTCAGTAATATAAACAATAGCAAATCTACAATGTTTATATTTAATACCACTATTTCTAAAACTAATAGTAATATTCTTATTGATTTCGATACCTAATGCATAATCTTCTTCGTAATTACCACAAACAATAAGTGATGTACTTAAAGGAGAATAGTTAGTATAAGTACCATCATCAAGACGATATTTAATTGCTATTTGATAAGCACCAGTTTTAAGATTACCACCGTCTTTAACTTCTAATTGAAGTTCAGGATAAGTAACATTTGGAATAAGATTAAATGAATCAACTTCATCAACAGTAATGTCATATCCTATCGCAGTATCATCTCCATTGCTACCATCATAAAACGGGTCAGTTAAATTAATAATTCTTGTTTCATTTGCTGATTCATCAGTTCCCTCAGTAAATGTAACAATTAAATTTTCTTTATAATTATATATATAATCTCCATGAATTGGTCTATCAATACTGAATCCAAATGCACCCGATGTACTATACAAACAACGTTTTACAGTTGGGTTATTATCATCAAGATTAAGATATATAATAGCGTCGTTAGTTTGTAAATCAGATTTATCTGCATTATTCCAGTGTTCTACAACGCAAAAAAGTACAACACCAACATTAGTTGGAATTGTACCTATAATATTATATTTGTGATTATTGGCATCACTATAAATATAAGGAATGATATGCCGATTTATCGGATGATTTTCAAAAATATCATCTAATTCACCTATGAAATCAAATCCTCTTTCATTAAAATAACTTTGACCTTTATTATCAATAGTTATATTTTTAGCATATCGTAAAGATTTATCTTGTGCAATATGAGGTGAATTATCTAAATCAAGACCTAAAACTTTCATAATTTCTATTATTCTAATGTACGAAGAATAGTAGCAATATTCTCTCGACGGTCGTTACTAAATTTGTTACAAGAAACTCGAACTTGTATTCTCATTCTATCGAGTTCTATCGCAGGATTTGTATAAGGATTATTTGCTGTAAGACTTACAACTGGATGTTTATAACCTCTTAATAACATTTGTTTGAGAACATAAAGTTTAAGATATTTTTTAAGAGGGCCATTATTATAAATAAGAGGAACATCCATATTTATAATACTATCATAAACAACCGGTAAAGCTCTATATCTTAAATGAATAGTTCCGTAATCAACGTTAGTATGAATCCAGTTATTACTAATGTAATAATAAGGTTGCTCTTTATCAATAGGAGCATGATTAAAACTATCATTTTTATCACCGAGACTTGTTATATCAGCATTTGGAATACCGGGATAAGGAGTATATGTTGGAACAATTGTTACCTTTTCAGTAATAGTATCTTTGTTAAATTCAGCTGAATTTTTAAGAACAGCTTTTTTATTATTTATAATGACATCAATTACACCACGAAAATCCCACGGTAATTGACAACGATGGTCATCAAATTCAATATCTTTTTCTACATTAACATAGGCTTGAATGAATTTAAGTTCTTCCAAAGCATTTGCAACCCAAATAGGAAAACGACTTACAAAGTCATCACTTTGTATATTATAATCGTTATACATATCTGGAATTAATGTAGCACTACTAATGAATATATTATTATCAATCATAAAGCGTTATTTTGTTTAGGAAGATTATTTCGATATAGTTTAATAGCTTCGTCAGGATGATTAAAACAAATTGCAAGAATTTTATTGAAACAATTAAGTCTTCGATTAGTTGCAATTTCATCAACAGTTTTACCTTTCATTGCAAAAGGTGTTCTGTCAATAGTTTTCTCACCATTTTCATAAGCACTACTTGTGTGACCAAATTTGAATTTATAATAGACACTTTGTGGTATTCGACCTTTGACTTTATGATATACAGCTTTTATACACCAGTCATAATCATAATATATGAAATAAGGAATACCATTTGGATTATCAGCAGTTCGTATATTAATACCTTGTTCTAATAATTTCTTTTTTAAGTCTTTTGTAGCACCCCAATCGACAACACTACATACATCACCGGGCATTGTCTTTTTATAGTAAACATAAACGTAACCTACGGAACTACCAAAAGAATAATTATTACCTTTACATAGTAAATTAGCTATCTCATTATTAACTTCATCTTGCATATAAGTATACATTTCAGAAGGTAATTCTTTAAGAGCAGCAAGAGTTTCTATATCATCATCAAGTTTATCAAGACGTTCATAAACTAAGTAATTATAACTACGAATATAACTCATTAGTTTAGTACCAAGTAGAGCATCTTGTTTTTTATTAAAATAAATCTTACTACGATTATCAATATCGAATACTACTGAAACATCAACACCGGCTTCTTGATATTTAGCAAGATTATCTTTGATATTATAAATACAATCGTTGCGTCGTTCATAAGCAAGATGTAATTGTTTAATTAAAGAATTAAGTTGTATTTGAACTTCTTTAACGAAATCTCTCCAATAATATTCGTTATCAACCATAATGATAGAAGCATGATATTAATCTTGACCATTACCACGTTGAGCAATAGTAGGATTATTATTATTCGTTTTAATATCCAAATCTTGAGGATAAATACCAAATTCAGTTTTAAGTATTTCTTGAATTATACTTTCAAGCATATCATTAGGTAAAGGTAATTCAATATCTTGACCATCTTCATTCTTAAAGAACGAAAGAACTTCATCAGGATTTTCAAATATACCTGTAATCATTACTTCATTAATTGGTCGTCTATCATCAATATCTTTTGTACCAACTTTTTCAGCAATAATTATATGACCGTTTAATATAATATAAGCTCGTGGATACCCGGTGGGAGAGCAGGTTGGACGCCCACTTTGACGCAGTTTAAGAGATGTAATAGAACTCTCATACATATATCCATTACCAACAGTATCACCTACAAACGCAAAAGGCGCATCATTTTGTATGCGCACTGGTGTAGGAACTTTGTACTTTGTTCCTAACAATCTAATTTTATTAGCAACTCGATATTCAGTAGGAAGAATATCACTATATTTCAACTCTTCAACAGGAGCAATAAAGGTAAGTTTAAGAATATCATCTATTCCATTTTTCTCAACGCTTTGTCGGATACGATTTGCAAACATAGTTTTAATCATATCTTTAACACGTTCTTTAAGTTCGTGATTATTAGGTTGATTAACCATGTTTGCAATACGAGCTGCATATTGATTAAGTGTTCCCATATCTTACTTATTTAGATTCAAAAGATTAGCAATAGTATTTTGGTTTTTCCAAATATATTTTTCATCATCAGGATTAAATCCTTCTATGATATTATATTCAAGAGAAATAAAACCAATAGGTGTTTCTTTAATAGGGTCTTTAATAAGAAAAGTATAAGCAGATTTCATACCTCTACTTTCAAGTTCATCTTTATAACATCTATCTTGAAACTTATATTTACTAACATCATTACAATAATGACGATTTCTAACAAGAAGATTATGAAATAAATAAGGAAAATTATTAACAAGAATATCCTTAAAAGATTTCTTATAAGATACTACACAACAATCATAATCTTCACCAACAACAGTGTATTTATCCATTTCTACACCATTAATGAAATGACCGCCATTATGAAAATAAGCAATATAAACAGCATTAGCGTGAATAGTATCTCGAATAGAAGCACATATCTTATCAAGTTCTATATAACAATTACTTTTTTCAATAGTAAGTTTTTGTTCTTTACGTTTAGGAAATAACCATTCTTTTAGATAAATACCAGCAATCGTACTTATGGATGTTATTATAGCTACTATAATAGCTGTATAATCGAACATAGATAGGCGTATAAGAGGATTAATATTAATAGGTATATTATATTGGGCTACTAACAAATATACGTTAAAATAGTCGATTTCCTACCAGATTCATTATAAAAAAGAGGTGCTACATTAGTAACACCTCTCACCATTTCAATTCAATCTTTAACAATATAAATTGTTATATTACTAACAATTTATTTCTTCACTTTCTTACCAGTGGTCTTTTTGCCACCTTTCTTTCCACCACATGCCATAGTAGTAATCATCTTAATTAATTAATGATTTTGTTTATAATCAACACCAATCTTTTTTAGAATCGGTTTGAATATCCAACTCCAAGCAACTGGTGCAAGAATAGCAGAATTAATAAGAATTGTAGTATTCTCATATCCGCCTGCTACATAACCTGCGGCAATAGCAAAACAACTAATTAACATAATTAGTCGTTTAGTCCATGTACCAACAGATTTATCACCATTAATATCATCTATTACTTTAATGAGTATGTATGTTAAAACATTCACACAAAGCATAAATGATAAATCGAAATGAGTACTGAATAACTCAACAAAAGGTTCTACGAGTTGTTCCATTTACCATTCATCAATTTCATCGACCACCATATTTCTTATTTGGAATATATTTTAAGAAACTAAAAGGAAACATTTTCTTTCTAAAATCTTTATCAGATTCTAAAGCTCTTGCTTCACCTTCAAAACAAATATCTTTATAAGCTCGATTATAAGGAGGTAATATAATTTCAATTATCCAACTAATAACATAAGTTAATAAAGGAAATATTGGAGTAGCAAGCAAAGCCCACCAAGAATAACTTGTAGTAAGACTTAATATAATAGTAACCAACAAACTTGTAATAAAAAGAGTAATTTGCTGATAACTATGAACAGTTTCATGTCGTTCAACAGTTTCAGTAATTTTATCTTTGTATTCAGTTCGTATGATTAACCACCATAATATCGTCATACATAAATACCCTTTGAACGGTAGGAATTTACAATAGACTTTAATCATGATTTTATTTTAATTGAATTTGTTTATAATAATTAGCATGTATAGTATTCATAAGATTTTCAGCAGTTCCGCTATTATCAATAATTAAACCATCTTCATAACCTTGTAACGCCATTATCTTTTCCCATTCAGATATTACTGATATATTATTATGAAAAGTTCTTTGTAAAATAGACATAGCACCTGAATAATCATCATCTTTAGTATCGTTAAATTTAACAAGACTATGAATACAAATTGGTACTATAGCATTACTATCTTTAATACCCATAATGCAATTATATACATAATTGGTATTATCAAAATCATTATACATAATTGTTACAATGGAAGGTTTCTTTACTTCTTTTTTAGGTACTAAATCATAATATGTAATCTTAAGAGCAATAAATCTTCGAATGATAACATCCAAACTTGCAGTTAGATAATCCAACTTATCATCTGTCATACTTTTAAGTGAAATGACATTCGGAACAGCATACTTAATATTAGCATCTATAGAATTAGTTAAATTATTTACAGTACTAAATATTATAAATACTGGAACTGGTTTTGTACCATTTTTAATATCATTATTAAAAAATAAATGAAGACTAATAGATAGTTGAGACATATATACACCATGTAAACTTCTATAATTCTTTATAGAAAGTTTAATGTTATTTTCATCACCATTTATATTTAAACTACCATCAGGTGAACCAATAATATTAAATATAGAATCTATAAGATCACCGAATTGAGCTTGTGTAGGTATTTTACCTGTTTCAAAATATTGTTTAAGCTGACTTTTAGTTGCCATAATATAATTGAATATTTTTATATTATTAATAAATTTGTCATAATTCGTACCTGATTTAAGATTAAGTAAATTATTTATAACAACTAAAAGTTAAACTTGATTTAACTTTTAATTTGTAATATTAATATCTTTCATATAAGTATTGATAAAATCCAACATTTCGGTAGTTTGAATATCATTGCTACGCATAATGTTATTGAGCGTTAGCTTATACTTATTGAAATCAATAATACTATTAATAGTTTTCAAAATATAATTATATACAGTATAAGTACCACCAGAGAAACTTATTCTAATAGCGTTTGTTATTATTGGAATACTATAACTCACATCAGAATATACCACTCTAAAATAGATTTGATTATTACCATCAATTGTTCTAAAGAAATGTTCTTCTGATAAAAGATTTTTAACAATTCGATGTGTAGCACTAAGCAAGTTATAACCAACAGTACACCATTCAACATGTGGAGGTATTGCGCTAACAATAGTATCATCAGTAGCTAAGTGCATATCACCAAGTACATTGTACATTTCAGCCATTGACTCAGATGTAAGAATAGTATAATTAACAGGTGGAGTATTACCATATTCTGAAGGTGAACCAGTAGAACATTTTATAATAATATAAGGTATATAAGCTGCATTAGTAGCATCATATAATCCTATAAATATATATGAACTTTCATCACCAATAGTAACAAATCTATAACCAAGTACCTTAGGATTACTGGGGTTAGTAAGATCTAATGTATTGTCCCCCTCATAAAATCACTATTTGGAATCTTATTTATCAAATTTTCAAAGTCAGCTTGTGTGGGAATTTTCCCAGTTTGAAACAAAGCTTTAATTTGTTCAATAATCATAGTAATAATAGTTAAAGTTTGACATATATTAGCTAAACTCTAACTATTATTACTAATAACAGTCAGAGTTTATAACAGTGTTTTAGTAGTGAACTTACTTTTATTTTCTAAATTATTTGCAATAGTTTTATCAGAAGTACTCCATCTAACAGTAGGTACACCGATAGAACGATATATCTCTTCCGTAAAACCAACTTCTGTAACTTCTTGACCAAAGGCATATCCTACATACCAAACGCCATTATATACAACAGGGAAAATAACATAACTTCTTGTACTATTAACAATAGTATAAGGTTTAGGATTATTATTAGTAGGTTGTGTGATATTAAACCACGCCCAATTAGAACCTTTAATTAAATTTATTAAATCTATTTCATCAGCGGTATTAATATCGCCAACTACAGATTCAAAACGAGTTCTTTCGGTTTTATCTAATAAATGATAAGTTATATTAAAATTAGCACCACTAACAGCATTGTCTTGAAAACAAATAACTGCTACAAGATAATTACCTCCAATTTCATCATCCGAAGCACCAATTAAAAAATAATTACGATAATTATCAGAAATATATCTAAGAGATTTAACATATAATCTGTCAGTACTATCTCCATTTCCGAAACCTATTGTTGTATCACCTGTCCCCCTCCCATCGGCATACTCAGCATGCCATCAATAAGATTAGCAAAATCTTGTTGAGTTGGGATAGCTCCAGTGACAAATTTTGCTTTGAGCTGTGATTTAGAAAAAGCCATAATTTTAAGTTATTTGAATTTAACAATAAAATTTTTAATTTTAGTAAACAAACTTTCAGATTTAGTTTCTCCAGTAGCTTCAATAGAACTTTCTATTCCAGCTTCAATAGAACTTTCTGATAAAGTTTGAACCTTATTAGAACGAGTATTTGGTGTACGACCAATTTGGAAAATATAGTGGTTAACACCATTACCTTGAATCTGCATATAACCAATACCATCAGGCCCAGCTGATTGAGTAATAGTAACAGATTTAGAAGTAGCTCCAGAATATGAAGCAGTTACAGTAGCAGTTCGAGCTGCAACATTATTCTTTGAAGCTGTAACAGTAGTTCCACTTAATGTAAATCCAGTACCACTAATTGCTAACGTTGGAGTTGCAGATTCAGTAGTAGCTGTTCCAGTAGAACCTGATGTATAAACAGGAGTTTTAGTTCTCGTACAACTTGCTGTAATAGTAGAAGTTCCACCTGATGCAGTAATAGTTGTAGGATTTGCCGAAATAGCAATATTCCAACTACCGTAATTATAAGAATCTATTGAGTTGGCAGCTTGATAAATATACATTGTTCCACTTGCAGATTTACCATTAGCAGACCATGTAACAACTTGACTTTTCACAGTAGTTTGAGCTGAAACAATAGTACCTTTCGAAGAAACAGTAGCATTAATAGAAGCTACACTCGGAGCAACATTATTAGTTCCACTTGAAGCAGCTTCAGTAATAACATCTTCTGTTGAACCGGATGTATATTGATAAGTAGTAACAGTAGCAGATTTGTTCCAACTTTGAATACCATTTCCAGCTTTAGCAGTAGCAGAACCACCACTTGCAGGAATCGTAGCATTCGTAATTATACCAGCTGTTATATTGCCATATGTATAAACACCACCAGAAATAGATTTAACAGTTTTACTGTTTACTATACTCTTAGAAGCAGTAGATGACTTAGAACTATCTCCGTCATTTACAGCTTTTATAGTAACAGTATCAGTAGTTTCATTAGTTCCCATACTACTATGAGTAATCGTATTTCCAGATAAACTGAATCTATTATTACCATTAGCAGTCATAGAAATTGATAAACTACCACCAACACTTCGTGTTTGATTCGGGCCAGTAGCACCCGAACTATACAAAGCATTATAAGTTTCAGTATTAGTAACAGAAGCACTTACAGTTGCAGAACCACCAGCTGCTGTCAAACCACTACCAATACTTATAGTAGGAGTTCCGTAGGCAGTAATTCGAGGATTGTAATTACTATTAGTTACTTTATTTTCAGCTTGATAAATATCAACTGTTTTATCGGCAGTTACACTACCTTCACCAGTATAAGTTACAGTAACTTGTCCAACCTTAGTTCTTGCCTTAACTGTGGTTCCAAGAGAAGAAACTGTAATTTCACTTGTTTTTGAATAAGTAACTGTACCAGCACGAGTCGAACCGGATGTATAACTAATTGTTTGCGACATATTAGAAATACTGGTCGAAGAAGTTCCACCACTTGCAGGAATATCAGATGCCGAAAGTGAACCACCTGTTAAAGCACCATAAGAAGCCTCATTGGCTTCTTGATAAATAGTAATAGTTGATGATACTGTTTGACCATCAAATGTATTTGAATATTTACCAGTTACAACAATACTTCTCCTACTACCAACAGTTGTAGTTCGATTACTTGCAGTAACCTTAGTACCAGATATAGAAAATCCAGTAGCACTTCCTGATAGAACTGGTGTAACATTATCTGTACTAACTAAATTACCATTACGATACGTTTTAAGTACAGCTGTAATAGTTGCAGTTCCACCTTTTGCGGCAATTTCAGTATTATCACTATTTAACGTTAAATCATATGTATAAATAGATGCTTCTTGTTCAACAGTAAGAATAACTTGTTTACTGGAATCTTTTTTACACTTTCCAATAAACTTCATACTTCTTTTAGAAGTACCCTTTTGAACAGGTGATGAAATTTTAATAGTCTGATTTCCTTGAAAAGAGGGAGATTCAATATTAATTGAATCTCCACTCCCGTCATTCCATTTATTAGTGATAACACTCATAAATGATTAATTAATTTATTCAGCAGGTTCGAATGTCCATTCGTCATTAGACAGAACACTCAGAGTCTGCTCACCACCACCCTTCGGAATAGTAACAGTTGCAATAGTTGTACCCTGCGAATTGAGATACAGATAGCTGTCACCAAGAGCCTGAGTAATAGTAATAGTTTTAACAACACTCGCACCTTTACCCTTGATTTCAAGAGTTGCAGAACGAACTTTAATAGTTTCATTCTTCGGTACAACAACAGTAACATCATAAGTATATTTTCCAGTAGCACCGGGGTCACCAGTAATATCAGTACCAGATGTAGCTGTTGTACTACCATTAACCTTAAATGATGTTACATTTGCAATACCGAAGTTAGTTTTCCATGTAAACGTAAGAAGTTTCGAGTTAGACTCACCAGTTACATGAATTGTTTTACCATCTTTAACAACATTGATAGTTAAACCATCGGGATTAATAAATTCGTCAGCAGCCTTTTCAAGAACCGTGACTGTAACTGCGTTAGTCTTTCCAACAATCTTACCGGAAACGTTAGTGCTTCTATCTACACGACCAGTATAAGGATTTACAGAATTAATCTTAATCTGTGCATTTCCAGTACCAGTTTTAGGAACCCATGATAAATAACTCGGAATAGTTGCCATTTGTTTTTTTTTGGTTGATTAACTATAATAACAAACTAATTACCAAATTCCCATTCAGCTGTATCACTTGTGAAAACAACCAAGGTATCATGATAATTATTATTTTTATTTAGAACAATAAGAGTTTTATCAACACTAAATTCTATAATAGGTTTATCAATAGGCCAAACTTTTTTACCATTAAGCCACATATCAAGAACCTGCCGACGATTACCATTAAGCATTACGACAGCTTCCGTAGCTCGTTCAAGAATATTAAGTTGTGCCATAGTTGTAGATTAATATTAACCTTGCGATGTTTCAAGAGCAGTTACACGACCTTCTAAAGAAGTATAATTACTCTCTAATGTACTTACTTTATCACTTAAAGTAGTAACAGTTTCTTGTAATGTATCAACAGTACCTTCAAGAGTTTCTACTTTTGTTTGTAATTGTTGAACAGTTGAAGATTCAGCCTTAGTGGCTAAACCTTCAACTACAAAAGTAATTAACTTCTGAAAAGCACCAGTTTTCGGAGGCCAGTTTAAGGCACAAAATACTTTACGAATTACTGATTCTTTCATATCATTAAACCGTTAATTAGATTCGACATTACCAACCCTAAATATAGAATGTTCAATACCATTACCTTCTATTTGCATATAGTCAATACCATCGTTTTCAAATACTGGTTCAGGTACTAATTCAATAGTTGTAACACTATGATTTGCAAGATTATCATAACTTTGATTGTATTCAACGTAACCATTACGTTTAACCAAAATTACAACCTTTGAATCATAAGTACCACTGATATGAGCTATACCTTGATAATCAGTAACGATAGTTTTAACAGAAGAAGTAAACCAACAACTAATACCTGAGGTAATAGGAACTTTAGTAACAGAATCTACAAATTTAAGAGCTATATAATCTTGACCTTCTTTCGGATGTAAATCAATATAATTGACAACAGCTTCAGAAGGTTTAGCTGCAATAAACAATGCAGGTTCAGTAGCTTCATAACGAGTATCACCTAAAGTCTTATAATTACGTTCGAAACCAATCGGATTAGCTTCACTAACATAACCATTTTCTGATGAATCACAATTACCTATTGCTTTACCAGTTTCATCATAAATGGTATCAGTAATCATGCGACCAGTTAAAGCATCCCGTGTACGAACTTTAATAACGCCGTTATTATTACGAAGACATAATATCTCAACTGTTTTATTAGTATCAAATACTACTTCTTCACTACCAATATTATACCAATCAGAAGATAATGGTAAAGCATAATAAGTTATAACATTATTTTTATTCTTTGTGATTACCAAAGGTTCATCAGGTCTGGTTGTACCAACAGTAGTTCCAGTACTTGATATTTCTTTAATATCAGCAGCTAAATAAAGTTTATTATCATCATAAATCTCATAAGCCTTGATAGTTACAGAAACCTCTTCGGGTTCAGGCGGTAACTCTTCAAGTACAATAGTAACACTATGTTCACCAGTAGAATTAATCGTACCAGTTCCAGTGTTAGTTATATAACCAGTTTTAGAAGCTCGGAAATCAACACTTGTTCCAACTGGAGCTGTAACAGCCTCAGATTTACCAGCAGTCGATTCATCATTATTGAGAGGTTTCCAATCACTTTCAGTACTGAGTTTATACTCAAACGTAACACCGTCTAAAGCAGTAGATTCAGTATTTACAGCAGTTGCATAGATAGTACCAGATTGAACTGGAACTTTATCCATTTCAACAGTAACTTCTGCGGTAGGAATTGCATAAGTTACCAGTTGTTCAACCTCTATATAACCCGACGAAACAAACCTTAAAATTCGGCTCGTATTAATATCTCCGGTGAGTTGTAGCGACGTATCTTTTGTGACTTGACCTAATATACCACCCGTGTCCTTATCATAGACGTATGCGGCTATTTTGGCCTTTGTTTCGCTATCGACTACCGTAAGACTTACAGCACCTTGTTCAACTGGTAGAGCTGTAAGAGTAATATCACGAATTATATTCTCATCTAATGTAATACGCTCTTCGTAAGTTTCATATCCACTTGCACCAACTTGAATTAAAATATCACGCGGGTCATAAGTTTCATATGTAAGAGTACCAGTACCTTGAGCAATAATTACATTAGAAGATTTATCAGTAAATATAATTAAAGCATTATCAGGAGTTGCATTTACAGTTAATGTCTTTTTAGTCTTAGGTGTAAGAACAACATTAATTGTCGTATCTTCAACACCTACATCGACATAAACATCTTTTGTAATGTAATTCTCTTTTTCTACAATATAATGTAAACGACTTTGAATTAAACATTCAAGACTTGCACTGCCAACACCTGCCGATTCTTTACCTTCCGAATTAATCATTCGTATAGTAGAATCAACCGGAACAGCTTCAATCTTAATTGTTATATAATCTTCTTCATTTCGAGGAATACGAATCCAAAGTGTACCATCTTCAAACGTAGTAGGAATTTCGCTTGTAACTTCAATTTGATTAATACTGTTGCTACGAACATGATTATTGTGTTCTACAACAATACCATAAATCTCATTAATAGCATCTACAATACGTTTATTATCAGTAACAAGTTCTTCAGAAGTTTTATCTTGCTTATTAATAAGCAAACCTTGAAGTTCTTGAGCTTTTTGTTTTAATTTCTCAATATCACTTGCGGCTGTTGGTAAACCAACTTGTGCGGCAGTAACTCTATGAGGATTATCATAATTACGAATATGAGCATTGAAATTATCTTTGTCATTCTCGTAATCTTCTTTATCAAGTTTCTTGTTTATAGCAGCCCAAATATCTTGAAACTTCTTATTAACTTCTGTAACATGATTGTTAATCCAAACATTCAACTGTTTGAACCAACCTTTAACCCTATTTTCAAGAGCATCAATGTACTCTTTTTGAGGTCGAGATACAGGTTTATCCATATCGGCAGTGTTATCAACATTGCCAAGACCAACTTGTTCTTTTGTTACCTCATGAGGATTAAACTTATTATTAATATGTTCAAATAAAAGTTTTGTAAGTTGTTCAACAGGATTTAAGTCCTCTGCTGTAAGCTCACGAACATATACTTGAACATCAAGAATCTCATTAACAGCATCATTAAAATCAAAATTGGTCTTTACATTCGTCCGATAAATCCACCAAGATTTACCCTCATGAACATAAATACCAGTAAGAGTGAATATCTGATTACTTATGATGCCTTGTACTGTAATTGTATGTATAGAACGAACAATCGGTACAAGTATATAAAGATACTGTTGAGTTGATTTAACCCACGGAACTTTATATTCATAATGTCCTACATCAATATTTCGAGATTCAAACTCAGTAATCTTTGCAGAACTAATATCAGATTTTTCAGTTAGCTTAAATAGAGCACTATTATCGTAAGCAGTTACATTAGTTAAATCTATTTCAATCCTCTCTTTTGTCCTATATAAATATAGATGGCCGTTCTTTCGATAGTACATATATAATGTAGGAACTGTTTTAACACCAGCACCTTCACCATCTACTGTACCAATATATTCTCCGGTTTGGCCATTATAAACACTCGGATATACACCATCTTCAAGTACACCGAGCGCTACAACATTTCGAAGATTAATTACTGCCATACCAAGAACAATAACGAAATAAATACTCCAACTACAAAGTTAATAATAATAGGATGAATTTTAAGACCAGTTATTGCTTTCTTTCTTGCAGCTTGAATACCACAAGTAATAATTTGATAAGCTAATGTAATCCATAAACTCATAAACCAAGTAGCAATAGTAGCCTTAAATAAAATACCTACGACAGTAGCAATGACGAAACCAATAATAATATCGTCTTTATGTTCTGAATAATAACCACTTAAAAAAGTAGTTATTTTATTCCATATTTTCTTTATCATAATACTAATCGTATTTATTGTTATATGACGATTAATAATAATGGTGCAACTTGTATGGCTCGGCCTGCGGCCTCGCTCCCCGGTGGGGCAGGAGGTTGCACGCCCACTTGTCACATAACATTAGCATCATTAAGAGAATAACTCCTAACACCACAATTAATAGCATTAGGAGTTATCCTTGTGGTTACATTTTTAACAAATCAATTTCTTACTTAATGAGTGCTAATACTCCTTCAAGTGCAGTAATTGCAGAAGTTTTCGTATTGTCAATAGCAATAAATTGAGTAACTTGTAAACCCTCTGTATGTAAATTAAAGGGATGTGTGAAATCAGCACGAGAAGTAATTACATAAGTGTCATACATAACACCCTCGGTAGCTGTAAAAATATCACCATAAACACGGTCATATTCCTTGAAATTAGGATTATAACCTACGCCGGCAACATCTGCTTCTTTCTCAAGTTTAGCAACTTGGTCATAAGTACCAACCGGAGTTTGATTCTCAGTACCCTCTTCAAGCGTAGCACGAAGAATACCATCAAACGTTACATAATACTCAAAACCTGCGGCTCCAGTGAACGTAACACTTGCTTCGGTAAAATCATCAATCGTGATGCTATCAGCACCAAAGCGAGCATTAATCTTAGTTAAAGTCTTTTCAACCTCAACTTTCAGACGAGCAATAATATCGGCACTTGCTTCATCAATTCCGTTAATAGTTACACTGGCATTGTAAACTTCCAGAGGATAACCACCAAAAGAATTAATAGGCTTGCACGAGATGATAACCTCAGCATCGAAACCTTGATAACCAATACCACGATTAGCTACGAGATTCGTAAACTTATACGTTTTACCAGCAGGAGCAAGATATTTTTCTTTATGTTGCTTCGACCACTTAGGATTAATCCAAACGCCGCGTTTAACCTTGCCATCACCAAGACCAAGAACAAACTGCAACATCTCATCATCCTTGACATCCGAAGCAGCTGCAACGACTTTACCAGCCGAATTAAAAAGAACAGCTTGTCCGCGAGTCAGCTTGCTAACATCATTATTAGCAAGTGTTGTCAGAAAATCATTTGCGACAATTACACTTTTCATTTTCTATTCTAAATTTGATTGTTGTTTAACAGCACTAAAACTGTCATCTTTAAGAACAAGAAGAATATCGCTAACTACACTATCTATGAAATCAGGTGTAACTTCCATATCTGACATTTGGTTAATATCAATATTAAAAAGACGTGGCTTCTTAATATATGAAATCTTAACCGCATCAACACAAAAATCATCACCGTAATAAACAAACAACCTATCATCAACAAGTTCACTTATTGGATTAAAATGTCTATTTTTATTACTATAGAAGTTATTTAGAGTAGCTCGAATATTTTCGGTAGCAATTAAATCATTTTCAGAAAACTTATTTCCTACATTTACGAACTCGTCATAAGTAGTATTATAAGTAATAACAGGAATGTCTGTATCATTAACTTTCAATGCAATTTCATTTTTTGCATTAGAAGTAATAATAATACAATCTTTATAATAACGACCAATTAGATTCTCCCAATAAACATTATATTCATTAGAAAGAGCTTGACGTAATCTATCACAAGTCAAACCTGCGATTTCATACAAATCAATCTTATCTGAATCACTATCATAAAGAGAAAGAATATCTGAAATATCAATCTCATTCCCATTAACAATAATTTGTCCATTAAATTCATCACCAATTAAGGCAATTTTAGACAAATTAATTAGATGATAATATAAATTCTTAACTTCATCATCAGGATAAACCTCATGTAAATTCTCAACAAGTCGAGCTTTACCATAAGTTAATCGAGAAGTAGAAGAAATAAGTTTTAGATAATCACCCGGAAGAATAACGAAAGCTCTATTTGGATAATCCGCATCTTGCTTATCACGTTTAAGTTTAAGCCACGGTGTTTCACGTTTTAATGATTGAATATCATCTACACGTTTTTTACTATCTTCAAGACCTTCGCCTTTATAATTAGTTTTCCTATTTGATTTAGTTTGTATATATTTAACGGCAGCTCGATTTAGCATCATATCAATAAACTGAGGAGCAATACTCCGATGTCTATTAGATGTTATCTGCTGTATTCGTTGCTCTATTTCGATGTGTAACTCTTTTACCGTTTCATACATGACTAACCTTTCAAACTACGATACTTCGCATTCCACTCGGCAACAACACCTTTGTTGTTATCATTCGAGAAATACGAGATAGCATCATTAATATTATTACCAATAACATTTTCCGGATTAGAAGCATCGACAATGATAGAACTATTCGGAAGTTGTCGAATAATATTCATCCAAAGATAAGTAGTAATCTTAGCTTTCATCTCCAGATGTTTATCATCAACAATACTAATAAACTTCTGCGGGTCACTGTCAATAAGTTCAAGAAGAACAGATTGCTTATCATCGGCAGTCATTGCCATAAATTCTGAATAATCACCTACGCTACCTGTCGATACAACAACGTTGTCGATAAGTGCGCTATTCGGATTATTAATAAGCTCCGTATATTTCTTGAGAGCATCAGTGCGAAGTTTCGTCCGAGCAGCTTTGAGTGCTTTACGCTCACTATCCGAAGTAAGATAAAACTGAATATTGACGCTTTTATTAATGTCTTCAACTTTATTAGCAACTTTGCTACTTAAAAGGCAATATCTCCAACTAATATAATCGGGAATATTAACAAAAGTAACATACTTATAAAGTTCCGTTTCATCAAGTTCCTTAATCCGTTTCAGAACAATAGCTTCAAGTTCTGAACCAGTTTCATTCTTAATCTTATCAGCTTTTTTAAGTTTACCAATAAGTTCGTCGATATTACTTTTCAGAGCAGGATTACCTAAATCTAAAACGTAAGAAGTATTGAACTCTAAGCCATGAACAGGAATCTCAAGAAGAAAATCATTTAAGTATGTAGTGATTCGTTCTTGCCAAGAACTATCAATAGGAGATACACCAACAACAGTAGGAAGAAGAACTCGCATTTCCTCACTACGGCTCAGCAGTTCATTAACAGGACGAATAGCAGAACCAAGACGAAGAAAGTCAGTTTTGAAAGCATCTTTATTCCGAAGTTCAAAAGAAGAAGGATTGTTCCTCCATTCAATACGAACTGAACGATTAACTTTAATCATATTTTTAACATTTTAAGTTATTCAATCTTTTATATGTTAATGAGTAGTAATAACCTTTCGATTATTACTACTCAAATTGGGTGTTTAGTTCAGAGCTAAATCAAGCCAGAACGAAGTAGTAGGATTATCAATATTGATACCCTGTGAACCAAGAACTTCATAAGAAGCAATATCCTTCGTATCCGACAGTTGAGTACCACTTGCAAGTCCCCACGAAGCAGGCAGTTCAGCCATACCTTTATAGACACCTACTTTATACTCACGACCCTCTTCACAAACAAACTTAATATTACGCTCACCATTCGAACCCATAGTATGGTCAAGGAATACAGCACTATAAGAAGTAATGGGCAGACCTTGATACATATTACCGGCTTCACGGTCACGACGAGCACGAATACCGTGGTCGAACATATCAACAATCTTAACAGTAAGAATCTTACCATTAAACATCTTATAACGGTTAAAATACTTACCATAAGACATCATCTCGCCATCACTCTTAATCTCGTTATCACCAAGAGTTACAAAGTAATTCTTAAGACGAGCATCATAGTAGATAGCATCATTGAACATTCGTGCAAAACCTTTACCGCAATAAAGAACAAGTTCCTCAACGGTAGAGTCAATACGATTGTCAAAGATACGAGTGATGATACGGTCGAAACGATTAAGTGTCAGAACAGAATACGTTTCATAATTACCAACGGCTTTGAGAATATCAAGAACACCAGCACCACGAGGAATTGCCTCACCAGTCTTCTCATCCTTTAAGTGGATAATACCATTCGAATCACGGTTGTACTCCGAGAACCACAAGTCCTCTTCGAGCATCTCGCGTCGCATGATTTCCCACATCTTCATCTCATAAGGCATCCAAAGACTACGCTCACCACCTGATGCAGTATCAAAGGCAATATTAACAACCTTATTACCCATGTTACCAGCAATCTCTTTCGAGAAACGGTAGTAACCATACTGGTTAGTTGCCTTGCTGAACGACTGGTTATTCGAGCGGTTTCCGTCAGACTTGCTACCCGGAATAGTCGAAGCACCTAATGCCCAAATAGCACCACTAATGAAGTCTTTTGCAACAGCATCAGCCGAGATAGGAGCACCCGACATATTGGTAAAACGATAAACGTATCCACCAGTCGAAGTAGCAATACCCTCATTCTGAATACGCCATTGCATACCCGAAGGAGCAATAGCCGTGTGCTGATAAATAAACCAATTATCCTCCATTTCAACCTCAACAGTTCCGTAAGGCTGAATAGCAGTTTTATCAGATACCAGCTTTTTCAGACGAGAAGTAACACGCTGACGAGGAGCAATTTCCCAAGTATATTGAGTATCACCACCATTCAGCTTAACTTTTGTTGTAACAGCACCCTGACCCTCAGTAAGAGTAAGAAGAGGATACTTGTCACTATCCTTACCCCAAAGATAAGTAAGATTACGATTAAGTTTAACAGGGTCAATCAAATCAAAATTCAGAAGCATATTAGCATCTGTATATTGATTCGAGTCAAATTTTACAGTTCCAATTTCACGCATTGTAAATTAGATTTTTGGTTAAGTTATTATTATAAGGCAAGAACATTTGCTTTATTTAATAGGTAAAACAATTTTATCATCCTTTGCAGTCTTTTGAACTCTGGGATTACCATTGTTTTTACCAGTCTTACTTGCTAATGAACGAAGACGTTTAACTTCTTTTTTAGCAAGTTCAGCTTTAATCAGTTGGTCAACTCCACCATCAAGATTCATAATAAATCGCATAGCCAATTCAGCAGGATTAGAAAGACGATTAATCTCATCAATCTGTGCTTGACTATAAACCATTCCATTAATCTCTTGAACAGGACGAGAGAAGTAATCAAATAACTCTTGACGAGAAATAAGTTTCTCACCATCAGTTGTCTTAATTCTCAGACCTTCTTTCGGAAGAGCGTATTCTCCAATCTGACCTTTAACAACAATTAAATCATAAAGACTACCCGGTGCATTATGAACTTTGACAGTACCGTCATCTTCATATGAAACACCAAAGTATTTAATTTCCTTTTCAAGTTCAGCCTGCATTTCTTTGGCCTCACGTTCACGAATTGCTTTAATCTCACTCTCTTGAGTTTTACGCAACCAATTAAGACTTTCAGTTGCATCATCTTTAAGAGTATTATTTGCTTTTGCAAACTCGACAATTCGTTTGGCACGTTCCGGAGAAGTACCTTTTTGAATTTCAGCTTTATAGATTAAATCAGCAAGTAAGTTATCATCATCTTTGATTTCAACTTTACTATAATCTACATTTGCCGAATAACCTTCGATTGTACCGAACTTACTCTTATATTCAACAAGAGCTGCAATATCAGGATTGTTAGCTAAAAACTCATTAAAACCTTTTGCAAAACCCTCTTGTTCACCAAGAGCTTTTACAGCAGCTTCACGTTTAGCAAAACCCTCAATCGTAGGTTCAAACTTAACAGGTTCACCTTTCTCATCTTTAATAACAATACCACTGACCTTTGAAATAGCTTCGATATAATCACCGTCTAATTCATTAGGCTCTTCATCAGACATTGCATCAATCTGTTCTTTTGTGAACTTAATTTCACCGTTATCATCTACGGCGTTTCCGTTATCATCAAGTGTGTAAAGAGTACCATCAATTTCTACTTGTTCCGGTTCAGTTTTTTCTTCGCCATTACCAGTAGAACCACCCTTATCACCTTCTTCTTCAGCTTTCTTACGAGCAGCTTCCTCTTCAGCTTTACGTCGTTCTTCAGCTTCTTGAGCTTCTTTAGCTTCCTTAGCTTTACGTTCTTCTAATTCTTTACGAAGACGTTCTTGTTTTTGCTCCTGAGTTTCATCATCAGGTATAACAACTTTTTCAACAGCCATATTAGTATTTATTTATAGTTGAATATTATTACATGAACAAAGATATACTATATATAATATATTATCAATAATTATAGTAGTATTACCTTGCAGGTTCTCTTGCTTGGCGTCGATAATTCTCGGTCATCATTGCTTTAATTCTTTTTGTAACTTTATTCTATTAACATCAGAAGTAGTGTAACCAGATTGAGCAGCCATAGCTTCATCTTTATCTATATTACCATTTCCATTGGTATCGACTTTAAGTCGCATATTCCAAATCTCTTTTTCACCTTCTTGTTTAAGAACTTCAAGATTAATATCATGTTCTCTATCAAGAGCATTTTGTTGAGCTTCAAATTCTTGTTTAGCTGCTTCACGCTGACTAACAATTTGTTCAACTTCAGCTTGAGCTTGTTGTTGAACTTGTTGCATTTGAAGTTCATAATCTCGACGAGCTTGAATAGCTTTCTTAATATTCTTAGTAATAGAAGTAATATTATTATTTTCAATAGCTTCAATAGCAACTTCCAGTTGGTCATTCTGACCTGCACTAAATGCAAGTTCTTTCATCATGTTCAGCTTATTCTGAACATCGGCATTATTACGAATATAAATTCCAATATTACCAGAGAAATCAGAAGAACCATCAATATCAACTACAACAACTTTATTAGTTGTCGGGTCTACATAAGAACCTCGTTTACCATCAATCCAAGCAAACTTACTGTAATCAATATTTGCAACATAATCACGTTCACGGAAAAGATTGAAACATTCAAGACTCCAAACACTTCCGGTCATTGCTTGAGAATAATTCGATTCATTAACAGCCTTACCTGCATAATCTTTAGCATCACCGAAGCGAGCATTATTCATATTAGCTGCTTCCCAAGCTTCTGCTTTCAAACCTTGTTTAAGATTATCAAGCATTTGAATATAATTCGTAATAGCACTCGTAGCTACTTCTCGAATAGATTGTAAAGCATTAGGTTGTGCATCAGAATCATCAAACGGTAAGAAACTATCTTTATTCGCAACAGCAAGACGTTCCTCGGTAGTCATATCACTACTATCAGCGAGAATACTTTCAGGGAATAATAGCCAAGACTTAAACTTAGCTACTGCACGTTCTTGTTGTAAAGTATAAATACGATAAAGAGCAAGATAAGGTAAAACACGGAAAGGAATAGGATTACGAAGATTATCTTTATGTAAACCTACAATACCATTATAAGGTAATTTACAATCACTATAATTGTTAAATCTTTCACGTTGAACTTCGATAGGTCGCGGCTTAATATAAATACCACTATGACAACCACCGATACGCCAACCTTCCCAAACTTGATTTATCCATTCCCATTCAATTTCAATATCACCAGCAGAAGCATCAAATTCATAATTCTCGTCTACAACACTTTCAACGATATTTCCTAATAAATCTCGATGTTTAAGAATACCTTGTTTAATTTCAGTTTTCCAAACATAATGATAAATATCAATTTCTTTACCATATAATCGAGCTTCACTACGAAGTGCTTCTGCGTTAGTATGTAAGATAGCTTTACGTTCAGCAAAATCTGTTTTATTGAAGATTTGAACTATGCCATCAGGAGCATCATATTTAGGAGATACAGTATAAATATCTTTAAGATAATTCATTTCTGCATCTGTAAGCTCATCACGAAATCTATCAATGATTTGCGGAATAGTCATTCGATAAACACGAAGTCCTGCATCATCATCTTCGATATATCGTTGACCACTTTCAATACGATAATATTCGAGAGGAGATATTACTTGAAGATAAACATCACCTTTATAAACTTCTCGATAAGTATAAACCTCTTCACAAGCCCACCAATAGAAATAACATTGTTGATACTTATCTTTTGCTTCAACGATAGTATTAATAAGTTCAAGACGCTTTTGAGTTGTAATAGTTACATCATCAATCCAATCATTAAGAACTTCCTCAATAATATCGTTAAGTTCACCTTGCTTAATTGTCTTTTGACCAGTATTAAATCCTGCTTCATTAAGACGATTAATAATTTCTTGATTACAATAAGCCATTACTTTATCAGCAAGAACTTTATTGCGAGCAAGAGTTACAGAAGGGTCATTATTAAATACTTGATAATTAGAGAACATATTAATAAATTCTCCCATATATCGTTCTTTAATAGGAGTAAGAAAATCTACATCACGTATCTCACCATACATGACAGCTTTCTCACCAACCTTATCAATATAATTCCGAAGAACATATTCATAAGTTTTAGGGTCTACTAAACCATTAGCAGCATCAAGAAATTTCTGCGTAACACTTTTATCATTCTGACCAATAGCAAGATTAATCCAATAATTACAATTAGGAATGTACCAAGCTTTCGTTTGTTTTGTAGCAGTACTTGCACGCTGGTCAGGCATAACAAGTGGAGTTGCTCTTAAATCACGTTCACTCATTTTAGAAATCTATTAACTTTACGACCAGTGTTATTAGTTTTACTTTTCGAGTTAGCTTCTCGTTCAAGTAAAAGGGAATCTTTACGAAATTCAAACATTGCAACGATAGCCGAACTTAATCGGTCTGCATTACGCCCAAATATAAATCTATCCAACTCTAATAAGAAACTTATATCATAAATTTGATTAAATCTATATATTGGTGTATCGTCGGACGTTTTTCCGACAATTTCGTATAAGAAATCCCGCACCATGCGCATACCCTCTAACTTAATATCGCCATCACCAATGACAATACCATAACCTGTAATACGAGGGCCATCAACACTTCGATTAATATAACTACTTGGGTCTTTCAACAATTTATCTCTATAACCCCATTTCTTGAAATTAGTAACAAGTTCACCAGTACCAGCTTCATAAAGAACTTTACAATTCCAACGTAAACAAGCATAAAGAACAAGTTTATCGACAGCTTCCATAGTATCAAGACGACCACAATAAGAAGCAACAAGTCGTTTACCCATGTAAGGAGTTTTGCTGTTAGTACGCATCCACACTTGAAAACTTGCAAGTGAATTTTTTGTACTAACTTCTTCTTTATTTTTATCTACACGATATGGGTCATAAGAAATAAAATAAAGACTGCCATCATTTGGAATAGGAGAATAAAACTCTCTTATACAACCATGAACATCAGTCTTTGAATTATGAGGTACATCAGTTATATACTCATGGAATCTATCGGAACCAAATATAGCTCGTTCAATACATTCCTGTTTAGTAACAAATCTAACACGTCCATCATCAAGTATATACCAACCATCTTCATAAAAATGATTAGACTTATCATATTTAATAGCGTTAATATGATTAGTAAGTTCCGGACTGTGAAAAATGTTCTCTTGTGTGTTCGTAAATGCCTCATTAGGACTGTTAGCACGTTGACCTACATAAATATTATATTCACCAGCATCTTTCTCTTTTTCTGCACCACGTTTCTTGTCATAATCATCCTTCCAAGAAGCAAACAGTAAAGAATTACCATCTTCTATAAAAGGTTCATAATCCCATATCTGCGGAAAAAAGAAACCACAAACAGCATGTCTACTATTAGCATCCCAGATATTTTCCATAGGAAGCATATCATTCTTTCCGGGATTATAAAAACAATTACTAAAAGCTTCCCAGTTAGCACCTTTTGTACCACCCGTACCATATACACGAATAGTACCAATTCGCATTGCACCTGATTCACTATTAGACATCATAACATCTAATGCCTTTTGAAGATTAGGACAGTTATGAGTAATAGTAAAATCTTCTAATAATACAAGATTATCAACATCTACTTCAAATCCATAATATCTACCTCGACCAATAGGTTTAATATCAAATCGAGTTTCCAATACATTCTTTTGTAATGAAATATAATTTTCTGCTTTTTTACGATTTATTTTAGTAGGAATTAAATGACAACCAGATAAAATAAAAATTCTATAATAAGTAACACCTCTTATAATCTTTTCTGAAACAGTGGTTTTCAATCCAAGACTTCTACAAATATAAACAATATCATAAACAATTGCAGGGTCTTTTTGAGCTATTTCAAAATTATGTTTTTTAGAATCATAAGAACCATCAGTGTCAATAATACCAGCTAAAAATTCTAATCTACTTTGTTTATCAGTATAAATATACTCTTTTGGAATATATTTATTATGAAGAACTCCCATATTAAAAAGTTCTTGTCTAAACCAATTATCCGAAGCATCTTCACATTTTACTAATGTAATTCTTTTAGCATTAGAATTAGTATCTGCAATCGAATAATCAAGATTATTATTTTTTGAATATTCTTTTAAATAATCAATTACTTCACTATCTTCATTGGTAAATCTACATGTATCTTTATCTCCATCACCAATCCATAATCCAAAAACATAAGGTTCAATTTTAACATTCTTTTTATCAAAATCAACACATGTTTTTATAAGAGCATGATTATCTTTCCAGCGAGGATGTTCTTTAATCATATTTATATAATCTGGAGCAGTCATAGTAATCGGTTTACATATATTACCATAACTTTTCCTATAAATCATATAAATGTCATGCTTACTATTTACAACATGAGATTCACCATTTAAAGGAGTAACTTCGTATAAATCATCTTCACCATTTATAGTAGCTAATACTGTACGAGGATTTCCGTCAGGTCCCATAAGTTTATCACCTACTTTAATATCTTGAACAAATTTAATTTGTCCATCAGACATTATAAAACCAGTATTTTCCCCAAAACATTTACCTGCTTCTTCAAAATCAGTTTCAATAGCTTTCTTACCTACTGCGGCACTTTCATTTTTACCAATAGCAACACTTAAAAGTTTACTACGAAATCCGAAAGCCTTTTGGCCTTCTTTTGATTTCTTATATCCAAGTTCAATACCTTTATCAAAGTTCTCACTTAGATAACCTCTTCGCCAATAAGTTTTATCTTCATACCAATCAAGATTAACTTTAACCATATAAGATGTAGCACCTTTCTCAGTTAAATAATCCATTTGGTCGGCAGCAAGTGTAACAGTTACATTCTTATTTGCGTTGATAGTATTAGCTGCTTGACTACCACGTTTATATGAAAAACCTTTACGACGAGCTTTTGCTTTACATAAGTTACAACTATTGTTAGCAATCAGCTCATCAATCTTAAAGTTCCAATAATCTCCATCCCAAAATCGAGGAAAGCCTTCAACAGTATTAACCTTAAATCTCCCCTCTTTATCTAATTGTTTACGTTCCTTTTCATTAGGAGCACGTTCGATACGACCATAGTTAAGATAATTATAATGGTCGCCAGTTATACGAACTTTATGAAGTAAAGCCTTACGTTCAGCATCAGATTTAGCTGCTAAATAAGCAGGAATATCTTTAATGTATAATTTACAATATGCTTGAACACCTTTAACTCGTCTATCCATTTCACGTTGCCAAAACTTTACGGTATTAGGACTATCATCAGGTTCAAGACAATAACATCCATGTTTTTCATAAAAGTCTGCAACACGACTAAATATTTCAGTACCTACGAAGATAAAATCTATCTTCATAAGTACACCACCACTTTCACCTATAAGAAAATCGTTATCTCTGTCAATCCAAGGTTTACCAGTAAAACGACAAATACTTGAAGATAAAGGTTTGTAACTTTCTTTATCTTCAAGTATGTAATCTATAAACGGACTTCGACCAGTTTCATAACCATAACGATTATCTTTACGATAATGTTTCTGTTTCGTTAGGAGCATTAGATGCTCTATCATTTGTTCCGTCATAGCTATCTCTGTATTCAGCTCCACCACGAATTGACGTTACACCTTTTTCAATCTTATCCCACTTATCATTAAGCTCAGTAAGACTTTCAACTCGTGCAGGAATTTCATTAGCAATTTTAATAATTTGTTTAAGAGTATCTTCACAAAGAGCTAAATCTTTCATTTCAAGTTCTTTCGACATTAAATCTTCTATACCATCAGTTAATGTACGAACTAACTTACTTGAAAGATTCAAAGATTTAATAGTAGAATTAATTAAATCTTCAACAGCTGTAATATTAAGATTTGATTTTACAAATTCAATAGCAGATAAAACAACTTTATCCGGTAGATAAGATTCATCCAAACCGGCATTAGACTTAGCATAAGCATAAGCTTCTTTTTTAGTAAGTCCTGCTTTCGTTACATAACCTTTTCTATCGGATAAATATAGTATAAATCTAAATTCTTTTTCTGCAAAAGATTTATCTTTACTATCATCACGAGCATATATCTGTTGAAGTAAAGGATATTGAAGTATCTCTTCTACATCAAGAATTAGTTTATCATTTTCTATCTTAAATCCATGTACCATACATTATTTTATTTCAGCAATACCTTCTTTAATAAAAGGTGCATTACTATCTGCATCAGAAAACTTATTATGTTTGAACTCTTCTAACCTAATCCAATCAGCAGTACGAAGAAATTCAAATATCATATTTCCCATATTCTGAACAAACTTTTCATTTTCACTTAATTCTAATTCACCAATACTACTAAGCATTTGATGAACAAGTTCGTGAAAATATGTATTCTGCATTTGTGTATTAGAAATCTCAATTCCATAATCTAATGATTGTAATTGAATTACACCATTAGCAATAGAAGATTTACCGAGATTTCCAGCGTTTTGTTTATTCTCTGTAATAACAGTTAGAATATCAACACCAGCTAATACACAACTCTTAGGAATATAATTTTTAATTTTACTCATCGACTTGACACAAATATTAATACAGCGTTCAAAGCAATAGAACCAGCTGCAATCCAACCATTTCTACGTTTCTTTTTTCGTTCAGCTAAATATCTTTCTTGATAATCAATTAACTTACTATTGAGTGAATCAAGGCCACCAAAAGAAACAACCAAAAGACTATCACGAATAGCAATATGATAAGACTGGAAGGATATAACGCTATCTTGTACCTTTTGAATTTCACTGGCAGTAAGATAAAGTTTTTCATATTTTTCACCTTCAAGAAGTTTTATAGCTAACTTACGAGTTTCTTTTGGAGTAAAAACAATAACTGTATCGCCATTAATCTTGTATCTTTTTTGCGATATAGCGGAGAACGGAATCATCACTAATGATATTACTATCATTAAAATCACTTTCAGCTTTCTCATAAATAGTAATAGTTTTTTGTTCAATTCCTCTAAGACTATCAATAACAAATTGTTGTTCATTAATAATCGTATCATATTTCTTAATGAAACTATTAAGACTATCTCTTAAAGATTTAATAGTTTCATCATGTCTTTCAATACCTAAAAACTTACGATTAACATATCTACCAAAATAAGTAGCTCCAATACCAATCGCAAGAATCAAAACAATATAAAATATATATCGAACAGTATCTTTCATAACTTACAAATCTAAATCCATTTCATTAATAAGAACATAAGATTGAGTTCCTTTACCAATCGCCTTATCAAACAAAGGAATAATAATATCATTCCATTGATTCACATCTTTGATAACTTGACAACCAGCAGAATAAAGACCAATCTCATCACTTACTTTCCAGCTTGACGCCCTATGTAAATTAATACCAAACATACCAAAGTCAGTATTATCGGTAATATCAATTTTATCATCTCGATTATTGTCACGAATTACTTGACAAGGATTAGCTTGAACAAGTGCTTTATATTGTCCTTTATGTTTACCTATTTTCCAAAGAGCTTTGTGTACACCTTCCCGAAGAACTGCACAACCTTTATCATTAACAGGAGTTTCAAGATTTAGATTACTTGGGTCAGTAGTAGCTTCAAAAACCATACATTCCCATATATTAAAATATCGTTCATAAAACATTACAATAACATCATTATAATGTTTAGTACAAGTACTTTTAGAACGAATACCCCAGATATTAAGATTAATAGGATATTTATCATTTTTCCTAAATATAGGATATTCTAAATCTTTCGCAATTTTAATAAGTCTATTTGGTAAATCATTTACACCAATAAATTTATTAAATAATGCGTTATATTTTGATTCCTTAGTTGTTTTCATATTTGTAATACTTTTTGTAACTTGTGTGGGCCTCGCTCCGCTCGGCCTTTCGGGTGCTCCGCACCCTCACCCGGTGGGGGAGTGGGTTGGACGCCCACTGGCGACACCATTTGTATCATCACTTATAATACTTCTATCGTCCAAACTAAATTTTATAGTTGCCCACGATAATTACTATTAAAAATCCTAATAAGATTTACTGCAAGTTTACCACGAGTATCTATATAATAAATCTTAATAGTTTTCATAGCTTAGAAAAGTGTTTTAGCAGTTTTATAAATATGTTTACTTGAATAATCAGCAATCATCATTTCGACTTCATTTTTAAGATAAGGAATATCATACATTTCTACGACTTCTTCATCTTCTTCATTTTCGTCTTGAAATTGATTCTGAATAGTTCTAATATGACAAAGAATAATTCCTACATTTTTATAACCCCAGCTCTCAACAAGATTAGTATAAGTAGAAAGTTGCATTGCATAATGATTACCTATACTATCAGCGAGGTGGTCAAGTGGTGCACTGAAATATTCCTCTTTATAAATAAAATTATTAAGGTCAAGTGTACCATCAAGTTTCTTATCATAATAACCGCTTTCAAATCTAATTGGAGCCTTATTAGTTTTCCAGTCTAAAATGATAAATTCCTTATCACGAATTAAGAGAATATCAATAAGACCGGAAACAAGATTTTGGCTATCATAAACACCAATCTCAGCGTAGATATGATAACCTTTCGTAACAAGAGCAGCAATTAGACTAAATATATCAGGATACTTCTCTCGAATACCAGTCTTAACAAAATATTCAAGATTTAGCTTACCGTATTTATGACTACCAACAATATCATCTATCGTATAGATTCTATCATTGATAAAACCATTAGCGTTCAGCTTATATCCATTACAAGTCTTAATAGCAGTTTCAAGGTAATTATGTTTCTTTGTTCCTTTATCACAAGCCTTAATAGTTTCTTGTTCCCATTCCCAAAGAATTTGTTTCTTAGTTTTACCTTTATATTTTTGATATTTTGGATGTCGAGGATTCTTACCTATACGTTCACACGCGGCGGCAATTTCTTTTTTCTTAAATTCTTGCGTATATTTACCAATAAGAGTAGTAACAGATATATAACCATTACCTAAATCATCTGTGTACTTATGTTCCTCTTCATTAAAGTACAGTATTCTACCCTTTGGCAAAATCTTTTCTGAAACGCATTTTCTTCCCATCTTCTTCGGCAGTTCTACGTCTACGACGATTAGCAATATGATAAGCAATAATCTTTGCTTTACGTTCCTCTCGACTTAAACCTTCAAGTTCCTCAGCATGAGTTTTCTTAAAGAACTTAGCTGGACTATATTCAAATCTACCAACACGAGGAACACTAACAACTTCATCTCCTCGCATCATAGCTTTGGCAACACTATCCTTTTGTGTTCTTTCCAGTAACTCTAATACTTTCGCCTTTTGGTCAGGTCTTAACTTTTCCCAAGCTGCAACACTTCGTTTATAAGAAGCAGGTCGTTGAAGAACATAAGGTTTAAGATGTTTTTCAATACGTTCATCTACGAAAGGAACTAACTTATCATAAACAAAAGGATTAAGCATAGTTTAATTATTAACGGCAGGAGATTCAATCCAAACACCTACGATAGAATATTCATCTACAAGAACAAACTCACTAAACTTAACAGTTCCAACACCAATAATAGATTTACCTTCACGATGAACTTTCTGTTTAGCTGCAAGCGTTTGAGTATCACCCGGCATTTGAATAAGAGTAGGAATACAACCGTTTTCCAGTTTTACTTTATCTCCAACATTAAGACCTTTGACATTTTCGGCAACAGCCATAACAGTATAAGTTTTAGCTGGAATCTTATTAATTTCCTCGTTATTAAGAATATTAAGAGTAGATACTTCAAAATCTGCACGAAGAAGAACTTTGTTACCACGAGGACTAAATGCAATTTTTGTTTCCATAGTTTTATTTTGTTTAGGATTTACATTATTATAACTACGAGTACAAATATATAATATAATCTTATCCCATGCAAGCAAATCTAAATAAATTTCAAACTGAATTAATAAAATTATCACTATCAGAAGTAGAATTATCAATAAGTCTAATAGTAATTACAGTATTAGCGATTGCAAGACCTCACGAGTGGGCGTCCAACCTACTCTCCCACCGGGAGTACACAAGTTAAAACTAATAAAATCTCTATTAAAAGCTCTTCAAAGTTTATCACTTTTTGCATTACCAGTTTTCCCACCAAAAGAATCAATTTTGGCGACATTAATATCTCGACCAGTTGCATTACTAAAATCACTAATTTTTGAACTAATTTTTTCGTTATTAGATTCGTTATTAATTACGTGATTATTTGATATAGTTTCTGAATTACGAGTTGGAATTTGTATATATATTATATATTCATTATTTGTAATAATATTACTTGTAATATTATTACTATATATAGGTATATGGTCAATTAATTCAAAAATTCATTCAAAAATTACGGAAAATAATGATGCAAAAATTGTAGATTTTAGTGAAGATAGAAGTCATTTTACAGGTAATTTTACAGGTCAAATTACAAGTAATATTGAAATTACATTAAAAATTAATTCAAAAATTAAGGAAAATGGTAATGAAAATAATAGAGATTTTAATAAATAAACTAATGAAATTTTAAGTAAAATTAAAAATAAAGAAAATGAAAATTCAAAAATTAGAGAATTTAATATAAGATTTAATAATGAAATTAAAAAGATTTTAAGTGATTTTATAGATAATGATACAAGTCTTTTTATAAATGATAAGAATAAAGATAAATTTTCTAAGGATTTTAATAACTTTTGTAAAGATAAAGATAAGAATTTTGATGATGATTTTAATAATATAATTGTAAGTCTTTTTATAGGTATCGGAAATAATATAAGTATTTATATCATGGGAGTGTTTATACAAATAATGATGATAAAGATAAATATTTTATATATTTCAATGATTTTATAATGATAGATAAAGGAAATTTTATAGATAATTTTAATGACGAATGTGTGAGTTTTATTATGGGTATCGAAAATAATATAAGTGTTTATATTGTGGAAGTACCTAATGAAACTGCCCCGTCCATTCAAGGGTTTGCGAAGCCCCCCGCTTGAGATTGCAGGAAAGGAAAAAATAAACGTTTCCTGAATAGTCTAATTAAAACTTATTCAACTATGGCAAAGCAAATCAAAGAAGCAACTGAAACAATTGTTAAGGTTGTTCGAATTAGTGGCAAAACTAAACCACTGGCAATTAACGGTAAAGAAAATACCGATAATGTCGTATTCCTTCGTGCTTTCGATGCCGAAAGCGGTGCGAAATTAGACACGCCGTTAAGTATTACCGAAAGTAGAGCGAAAATGTTCGGTTTTTCGTGCTTATGTATTAGCGAAGAAACAGCCGAACGCGATAACGTCGGAAACATGGTCGAGGAACTGAATACGCTCACGAATCCGCCCAAGTATTACGAAATGACATTGCGAATAATACCGAAAGGCGAGCTGGGCGAATGGGGTTACAGGACAAAAAAGGCCGTAACGGTGGACGGCAAAGAGTACAAAGCGGGTGAACTCGTTCCCTATCGTACTACTGATACAATGATAGTTGAGGCTATCGGCAAAGAATACAAAGATACTGATTTCAAGAGTGCCGCGATTAATCGTATCAATGGAGCTGCAAATGCTGCCGGTGATATGGCATATCGTATTGAAACTTTCCGGTTGATGTTCGGGCGTGTTCCGAATATGGCTAACGAAGAAGATAGAAATACCTTGCTTTCTCTTCCGGTAGCACACTAAACTAATAGCGTTAAGGATGGCGAACGTCGTAATGATGTTCGTCATTCTTTTCGTAAATTACAAGTTTCATTACGACCAACACTTTAACTTTCATTACGACCAACA